>Ga0208245_1000810_pt1 | contig 22435 bp, 36 predicted proteins | sample RifOxyC1_FD_184035 | JGI IMG/M metagenome (GOLD analysis project Ga0208245, IMG submission 184035) | Soil microbial communities from Rifle, Colorado - Rifle Oxygen_injection C1 (SPAdes) | ecosystem: Environmental > Terrestrial > Deep subsurface > Rock core/Sediment | place: Rifle, Colorado... | reverse complement strand
GCACGAAGTGGCCGAGCAGTTGCCAGAATTTCAGCAATTGAAGGCCCGTTGCGTCGGAGACCAGTTGTGGTCCGGGATGGCTGCAACGACGGTGACGGAACAGTTGCTGGCGATCATGCCGGAACCGAAAGGAGATCAGCCGATCCCGGATGCTGCGCGATACGCGCGGGCGCTGGACGGACTTCGACGCATGGCGGAAGAGGGGTCTGTTTCGGCTGGCGATGTATCGGGTGTTCAGGGCGCGATGGAGGAAGCGAAGGGCGCAGCCGAGCAGATGGCAAACGGGATGGCTCCCGAGATGATTCGGCAAGCCTTCCGGCGAGCTTGTGAGCAAGCCCAGGAAGAGATCACAGAGGCGCAGGACAGCATCGAATCGTACGGCTGCGGGTGTGGTGCAGGTGCCGCGGGGAAGGGCGGCGACATCGCGAAGAAGAGGGAGGTCATCAAGAAGATCGCAGGGTCGAAGAAGTTGGCGCGAATTGCGGACCTTGCAGGAAGGATGCGCGCGACGGCTGCGCAAAAGCAGGCGAGCAAGGTGTCGAACGCGCAGGACGAAGTGACGGACATCGAGCAGGGTACGGACTTGTCGCGAGTGCTGCCGAGCGAATTGGCGCTGCTTGCGCGTCCTGCAACGCGAGGGGAGTTTGCGCGGCGGCTCTACGAAGGTGCGCTGCTGTGCTACCAGTTGCGCGGGCGCGAGAAGATGAAGCGCGGTCCGATTGTGGTGTGTGTTGACAATTCAGGTTCGATGTCTGGAACTCGTGAGATTTGGTCAAAGGCTGTGGCCTTGGGTCTCATGGAAGTTGCGCGGATTCAAAAACGCGCGTTTGCGTTGATTCACTTCGACACTGCAATCGGGATGACGTTGCGAATCATGGGGCCGGAAGACGCTGCTGCGAGGTGGAATGAAGTTCTCGAAGCGATGGAGTTTTTTTCAGGTGGCGGAACGGACTTCGAGCCTGCGCTGAAAGAGGCTCTGGGCATCATCGAGGCGGATGGTGTGTTCTCCCGCGCTGATGTGATTCTGGTGTCGGACGGGTACGTTGGAGACCACTACGCAGAGCGCTATCGCCAACGGTCTGAGAATCTCGGAGTGGTGACGTACGGGATTCTGATTGGGTCGGATTGCGCAGATTCGATGAAAGCATTTTGCGACGAAAGCGTTGCGATTCAGGACTTGACAGAGGATGCGAGTGTGACGGACCTCGTGTTTTCGATTTAGTTGGGTTGCCTGTGATTGCAGAGCACGAAATAGTCAGTCTCATGAAGAGTGCAGTCGAGCATTCAGATACGACTTGCGTCCTCATGTGCGAGGAAGCGTTGGACGGTGGCGTGCTGGAGCGGAAGGCATGTGCCGTAACTCTGGCAGTAATGCGTTGTATCGGGAGTCAAAACCCGATTGACGCGCGAGACGCCATGGCGGATGCTCTCAACGGACCACCGATTGTCAGGTCTCCTGATGGCGGTATGGCGGGCGGCGTGGATGAGGATTTCGATTCAGAATGAACACCGACATGAAAACGCTTGGAGACGAGATCCGTGAACGTGTTCGGGTTCGGATGGCTGTGCTTGGAATCAGCACGACGGCTGAACTCGCAACGAAGATGGCAATGTCGCGGGCCAACGCGAGCGCGTTTTTGAAGTCTCTTCCGCAAGTCGGATTGCCGCGGTTTCTTCGGCTTGCTGATGCCTTGGAAGTGCGCGGCGAGTGGCTTTTGGCCGGGGAACTGCGCGATGCTGTTCCTCGAAGCGTCGAAACGAGTTACAGGGAGATTCTTTGAGCGAACGAAGACACACGAGCGTGACGGCTTTGGCCCAATGGCGTCGCTGCCGGCGACAGTACAAGTACGAGCGCGTCGAGGGGTTGCAGCCGAAGGATCGCGCGATGCCGTTGCGCGCTGGAATCTTGTTCCACGAGTGCTTGGAGAAATTCTACTGCGACAAGCAAGTGGTTTTCGATGCTTTCATTGCGTCGGAGCTCGACAAGCAGGTTTTGCAGATTCAGGCCGATCCGAGTTCGTTCAGGACCACCGAAGAAGAACTTCGAGAAATGGGAGAACTCGTTCTCGGCATGGTGCGTGGGTACGTCGAGAAGTATGCCGACGATCACAGGCGGTTCGAGGTGCTGGCCGTCGAGCGCGAGTTCCGTTTCGCTCTGCGCGTTCCGTGTTCGTCGTGTGATGCTTCGGGAGATAACGGCGGTGCCCCGTGTGCGTTTTGTTCCGGGACGGGGATGGGGCGAAAAAGCCCTGTGTGGGACTGTCTCGGGTACATCGACTTGATCTTGGGAGACAAGGATCTGGGCGTGTCGCTAGTGTGCGAATCGAAGACTTCAGCGGACGCAGACCTCGATACGTTTGCACACAAGATGGTGCTGTCTCCGCAGCCGATCCCGTACGTGTACGCAGCGCGAGAGATCGCAGCGTCGGAAGGCTGGACGCCGATTTCTGGGTTGTTCTACAACGTCGCGCGAAAGAAGTTGCCGGCGGAACCGTATCGACTCCAATGCAAGAAGTGCAAGGGCACGAAGGAAAAGGGCGGTGCCCCGTGCGATGCGTGCGTTGGGACCGGGTCGAGTGGTCTGAGCAAGTCGCAGGGGACCGACACGACACTCGAGAAATACCTCGCAGCGCTGCGCGAGTTGCCGCATGTGGATGCAGCCGAGTATGTTGATGTGATCTCAAAACTCACATCGCGCGACGGCAGCAATTTCTATTGGCGCGCACAGCATTCCGTGACCGACGAACAGATCAACGAATGGTTGCTCGAGGCGTACCAGACGACTCGTGACATCATGGAGGCGGAACGGTCTGGTCGGTACTATCGGAATCTCGAAGCATGCGACACCCCGGGGCGTCGGTGCCCGTTCAGGAGTCTGTGTCTCGAGAACAATCCGACAGCGCGCAGCAAGTTTACGACGCGCGAGCAACGGAAGGCCGAAGAGGAGCGTTTGGCGGAAATCTCTGCCATGCGCGAGGTTTGTTTCTGAAACTGTTTCTGCAACGCAAGGGAGCGATTGAGCCATGGCATTGACGATCACGAGAGCCGGCGACCATCCGGGCGCAAGCAAGGTGAAGGCGCTGGTCTACGGAAAGAGCGGCGCAGGGAAGACGCACTTCGGTGCGACTGCGAAGAATCCGATCATTGCGGTCTGCGAGAAGCAGGCGATTTCGGTGATCCAGGCAATCAATCCGAACGCTGCCATCGCGGTCATCGAGGAGCCGAACGATCTTCTGGAACTGATTTCACACCTGAAGTCGCTCATTGCGACGGGGAAGTGTCCCTACGACACGTTGGTTGTGGATTCGGTTTCGGAGTATCAGCGGATCCTCAAGACGAAGAAGATCCGCGACGGTGGCGACGCGAAAGAAAACCTCACGCAGACGGAGTGGATGATCGTCATCGACCGCACGTTCAACGTGAGTCGCGCGATCCGGGATCTCGACATGCACATCCTGTTGCTGGCGCTTTCGGTGACGGTGGCGGGTGAAGAGGACATTCCGGCGAGCACGCACCCTGCGTTCAACGGGAAGAACCTCCACACCGACATGGCGAGCATCGTGAACATCGAGGGCTTCTTGGCCAAGAAGATTCTCGATGACGGGCGGGTGGTTCATGCCATCGCATTCGATGCGCCGTCCGGGTTCGACAGCAAGGGGCATCGGAGTCTCGCGAAGGTCGTGATGCCGCATTGGCCGCACATCGTGGCGTGCGTTGCAGGTCCGAGCGCGCTCGGCGCAGAACTTCTCGACACGGCGGAAAAGCAGCTTGGTTTCGGGATTGAGCCGCTGAAGTCTGCGGGGGTTCTCGCCGAGATGTCTGCCAACAAGGCAGCGCCGGGTGCTGCGGCTGCGCAGGTCCATGTCGCTGCGGTTGCCCCCGAAGTGTCGAAGTCGACGGAGCCGAAGGTCGATAAGCCCGCTGCTCCAGCGGTCGAGAAGACTGCGAAGAAGTGAAGTGGTCGGTGCTGTCTGTGGGTGTTCCACCGGCGGCGAATTCGAACCACGTGTGTGAGTTTCGGAGCGTACGAAGATGATTGTCAATCCTCGCGAAGATTCGAATCAGAGTGAACTCGTTCCTGCCGGGATGTACATTCTCCAAGTGGAGGATCTGGAGTTTCGTCCCGCGAAGAACAAGAGCAGCGGAACGCAGATTCAGTACCGTGTGAGGAAGGCTGTTCCGTTCGGAACGGACCCGGAGGACAAGACCAACGTGGGCGCGCAGTTCGCAGACACGTGCTGGCACGCGGATGGCGCTTTGTGGCGCCTCGCTGCGGTGGCTCTGGCGCTCGGGATCGTGGACGTGTTCGACACCGACGACGACGCAACGATGAAGCGTCTGTTCGTCGGCGCGTTCGGGAAGTTCACGACCAAGATCGACAGCTACAACGGCAAGGATCGCACGACGATCGACATGGCGATCACGATTTCCGAGAGCGAGCGGGCTGCGCTGGCAGCGGAACTCGGCTTGTCCACGTCCGGGAAGTCGACTCCGCAGGGAGGCGCGGACCCGTTCGATTACGGCCCGCCTCCGCTCGGCGACGCAGATGCCCCGTTCTGACGCATGGCGCCACGCCGATAGGAAAACCCTCGGATGGAGCGGCCCCCCATGTGGATGCGGACAGACGAGAGCGAGCCTGATAGCTCGTGCATGTTCAGAATCGCTCGGGATTTGGGCGTATGCATTCCGCATGCGTTCGGGATGACGCAGGTGCTTTGCCTCTTCGTGATGAGGCAGGCGCCGTCTGGAAATCTCGAACAATTCGATGATGAGGATTTGTCTCGCGGTGCTCGCTGGGACGGAGACCCAACCAAGTTTGCTGCTGCGCTACGAAATCACGGGTTTGTTGTCGAAGTCGACGACCACGAAGAGATTGCGGACTGGCAGCGGAGGATGGGAAGCATCGCAGAGGCCGCGCGACGGGCGCTCTATCCGAGGGGCGTGGAGAACGACGAAACGGTGGAGTTGGATGAGATTGGCGAGGGGGTTGCCGAGGCGTTGCTGGAGGCGTTTCCGACGTTCGAAAAGCCTCGGAGGTTCACGGCTCGGTGTCTCGAGGACTTCCCGACCGTTCCTCTTCGCGGCGAGATTCGTGACGCTGCGGAGTGGATCAAGCGTCAACCCATATCGCGAAAGAAACGCGATATTGGGAGGTTCTTGCGCAACTGGTTCAAGCGCCAGCGGGACGGGTGGAAGACCAAGCCGCAGAACGCCAAGGAAACGGGAGATCTTCTCAGCGTTGCGTCGCGTGATCACGCCAGAATGGGCGGGGCGTGATGGCAGACGTTTTCCCGGGCGATGTTGAGGCGTACGTTCGGTCCAAGGGCTGGGCGGTGTCCAAGATCGAGAAGCACAAGAACGGGCCGCAACTCGTGCTGGAACAATGCCCTCTGTGTGGCAAGAAAGCCAAGTCGAAAACTGACAGGAACTTCTACCTTGATGAGGGCACAGGGCAGTGGTTGACGTACTGCTGCGAAGAGAAGGGGAACCTGTTCACGCTGCGCCAGAGGATGGGCGATATTGGGGTATCTCCGCTCGGGACCGTGGGGAAGGTAGCGGTAGACGCATTCGCTGCGCGCCTTGCGGAGATGCGCGGAACGAACAAGGATCCGAATCTCCCCCCGGTCACGTCGGCGCCCTACTACGCGAAACGACTGTGGGGCGATGACGGCAAGGGTTCTGTCGGCTTGGCCTATCTGCACGGTCGCGGGTTCGAAGACGAGACGATTCGCGAATGTGGTTTCGGGATGGCGCGACGCGGGTTTTGCAAGAAATGCGAAATCCAAACGTCATTGAGGCCAGATGATGGGTGCCCGAAGTGCGGAGAGATCGTCTCGAATGCACATGACATGCTGGCGATTCCGTACATTGTGAATGGCCGTGTGCGGAACTTCAAGTTTCGGTCTCTGGCCGGCGAGAAGAGGTTTGAGCGGTGGACCGGAGCTCCTACCGCGCCTTGGGGCCGGGACACGCTCGACGGGGAACACAAGCGCCTACTCATGTGCGAGGCCGAGTTGGACGGAGGGAGTTTGCGACAGGTGGGGTATCCGGCGGTGCTGTCGCTCGGCGGGGCGTCGAACGACCCAGACGACGAAACGCTGGATCGCATTGCGATGTTCGACGAAATCGTGCTTGCGTACGACAACGATGAGGCGGGGACGAAGGCCACGGCTCGACTGGCAGAGAAGTTGGGGAAGTTCCGGTGTCGTACAGTGGTTTGGCCAAAGGGCATCAAAGACGCGAACCAATGCCTTCAAGAAATGGGCGGGAAGGGTCTGCGCGGTGTCGTCGAGGCGTCGATTGCTGTGGCTACGAATCCGCTGAAGTCTGTTGATTCCTACATCGCAGACTTGAAGGCGATGAAGGGGCAGGGGCAGACGTTGTTTGGTCGGCCCACGCGGTGGTTGAGCGTGAACGAGTTGATGGGTGGCGGGTTTCGTGATGGTGAATTGACGGTTGTAACGGGCGATTCCGGCGATGGGAAGTCGACGTGGTGCTGCTGCGCAGCTTGGGACCAGGCGACGAATGCGCAGAGTCCTGTGTCGGTTTTGATTGCTTCGTTTGAGGTGTTGCCTCGCATCATCGCGCGCAAGTTGGCGCAGATGGACATTGGGAAGTCGTTCGCGGCAATGACCGAACAAGAGATCGAGACTTCACTTCTGAGGATGGCGAGCAACGTCTACTTGCTCGACAAGCATGGACGGATGGCCATCGGGGATTTGTGCGACGCCGTGACGTACGCTGTACGTCGGTTTTCGGTGAAGTTCGTGGTGGTTGACCACCTACACTTCTTTCTTGAGGCAGGGGAAGACGAGCGGCGATCCATCGAGACAGCCGTGCGTCGGTTCTCAGATTTGGCGCACGATTTGATGGTGCCTGTTGTGCTGGTAGTGCATCCGACGAAACTTCGCGTGGTCGACGGGCGCCCGACGAAGGTCGAGATGAACGATCTTCGCGGCGCAGCGGCGATTAAGCAAGACGCGGACAACGTGATTCGTGTATACAAGATCCCGAAGGCGACGTTGCCCGGTAACGTTGGCCCGTGTGCCGAGATCGCGACGCTGAAGGTGAGGGATGACGCCGGAAGGACAGACGCAACGATTTTGGCTTTCGATCTGGATTCTCTGAGGTACGAATTCGATGCGATGACGATTCAGAAGATTCTCGATGCATCGAAGTCGAAGAAGAGTTCAGGCAGAAAAAAGCGAAGTGGTGGTGCTGAAACCGCACCGTTGTCGTTCGCAGATGCGACGGCACCGGCAGACTGAAAGGGGTTGGATATGAGCGACGGAACGATGACGATGACGTTGGATGCCGCAACCGCAAATGCGCTGGCGACCGTGCGAACGGAAGTCGAACAGTTCGTGCAGTCGGTTCCGCGGCAAGACGAGGTGGAAAACGAGATTGCGAACGCGGGGCAAAAGTTCTTGGCAGCGACGGATCTCGTGAACGTGCAGGGGAAGTTGGCGCGCAAGGCAAATCCGCGTCGGGCGCACGACCCGAAGATCGAGGAAGGATTCGTCACGCTGCGGTTCCGAATCACGTTGGACCAACGCGATGTGGTGATGGCAGCAATCGACAAGGCCATCGAGCAATCCGGGCGCGACAAGGGGAAGGCATACAAGGGTTGGGGCCTCGAGATGGTGTGCGCCGAGTTCCTGGCGGGGTGCGGCGTGCTCATGGGGACAAAAGCCCCGTCCCTTCCATCGTTGGCCGATGTTGGCCTTGATGAGATTTCTGGTGGCGAGGAAGAAGGGGGTGCAGCGTGACCGTGAAGAATGCACAACGACCGCGCGATCTGGGACCGGGTCCGCTCGCCCGCGTGTTGCGACCGGAGCGCATACCTGACTGTGAATGCGGACACGAAAAGCGAGATCACGGGAGCGGGTTCGGAGACTGTTCGCAGACTGTCGAAGACTACGGAGAACTGGGCGTCAATTTCTCCAGCAAGAAGTGCGGGTGTCGTCGTTATCGGGCGGCGGTTCCCGCAGAAGTGCGCTTGCTGCGCGGTGACTTCGATGCGGAGAAGGTGAACTTCGGCGAAGACGAATGGGGGTTCCGACGATGAACAACCGGACCTTTTTCGACGCCTCCAGCACCATCGAGAAAGATGCGCTCATGAGAGCGTTCGGGCCGCACCTTCCGGGCAGCCTTGGCTACACGGACGGGGTCCGTTTGTTCCAGGTGCAGCACGGGTTGCTTTGTGACGGGGTGGCTGGGCCGAACACGATTCGAGCCGTGATGGTTGCCGAAATGGGGCCTCCGGCGCCGACTGCACCGTCTGCGCTCGCTGTCGGCGGGAAGTTGGTTCCGACACCCAGCGGCCTGCGCGTTGTCCGCTGGGATGAGCGTGGCGGCATGGGGTTCCAGAAGCAGGCGAAGACGTGGGCGAAGCGTCCGACTGGCGCAGAAGCGCGGTTGTTCGTGCTGCACCACGACGTATGCCGTTCGAGCGCGCTGTGCTTCAACGCGCTGCTGGAGCGGCAGTTGTCAGTTCACATGATGCTCGATGCAGACGGGACGGTCTATCAGGCGCTCGATCTGAAAGACGCAATGGCGTACCACGCGACGTGGGCGAATCCGATTTCGGTTGGGGTCGAAATCAACTGCCCGGTGACTACGGATGACGGTCGCGGAAGGCCGAAACTGCGCGAGTGGTTGCCCAACGGCGCGAAGGAATGGGATCGCTACGGGTACACGGTTGAGCAGTTGATGGCGATTCCGCTGCTTGCGCATGCGGTTTGCGACGCGCTGGGCATCCCGAAGCGTCTCCCCGGGGTTGGACCCGACGTGTTCCGAGGGGCTGTTGCGCGGGCGACGATGCAGCGTTTTTCGGGGGTGTGCGGTCACTACCACGTCCAGGTGAACAAGAACGATCCTGGAATGTCCTTGTGGAAGCCGTTGATCTATTCCGGGTTCTCGGTAGCATGATGGATTTGACCGAAAACGATATCATTGCGACGCTCGAGCGCGCGGTGAAGGCAGACCCGGAATCCGAATATGGGGCGTTTGTTGTGCGCGCCCGGAAGATGTACAGCGCCCACGGGATGCTTCCACGGTCGTTGTCTGAAAAACTGAGAAGTTTGTACGAGAGGGCGACGCGACAGGGGTGTTGTTCGCAGGTAGACGGTGAAGGAGTTTGCGTTTGGCGTTCCGTTCGGACGGCGCCGATCACACCGAAGAAGTGCGACCATGTGGGCAAGCAGTTGACGTGCCCGGGATACACGGAAGAGGCGAAACCATGAAGATCGTTTTCATCGAAATGTCTGGGAAGTTTCGTTCGCAGATCGAGACGCAAGACACCGTGGATACCGCGAAGGAATCTGCGCGTGCGCTGGCGAAGGATGCGCAGCTTTCGATTCGAGCGTCGTCGTTCGAGAGCAAAGACGTGCTGAGGTGCGTTGTTCGAGCGGAGTCGTCGGTGCCGAAGATCGGCAAGCCCGTTCGCCACGAAGGTCCAGTTGGCCGTGGGCGAGAGATCGTGAGGCGATGATGTTCGACTGGCGCAAGGCGGCGACGGAGGCGAACAGGCGCAGCAAGGATGCATCACGCAGCCACACCGACAGATCCTACTACTCCGGGTTCGCCATGGGGCTTGCGAAGTGCGGCATGTTCGAGCGCAGCGTTAGTCTGGCACACGAGGCGATGGCGGATTTCTGCTGGAAAGCGTGCGAAGCGGGGCAGCGCACGAAGCCGGGCGAGGACCCGGCGTGTTTGGATTGCAAGATTCTGCCGCTGGTAGAGGCCCATCGCGCTGCCGGCGGGAAGGCTCGGGCCGATGCAGCCATGGACATCATGGCGCGAAAAGCGTTGGACAATCTGTCGAAGCCAGTCGTGGTCCGGTTTTCTCCCGCACGAACACGCGCGATGAAGCCAGCGGATTGATATGCCTGAAATGGGATGCATGTGGCAGTGATCAACCCGCTAGCAACGAAACTGCCGAATGCGGCGAACACGGAACGTGCGCGAGAGATTCTCCATGAGATCGTTGACGACATGGATCGGATACGACGCAAAGATCCGAAGTCTCATGAATTCGTTTCGAGCATCATCGAGCGCGTGTATGCGTCGCGCGGCGATCCGTACGTGAGCGACAAGCAGATAGAGTGGCTGGAATCGCTGCTAGAACGAAGAGAGCATGGATACTCGAACACGGGGCGACACTGAAAGACGATTCCACGGTGCTTGTGCCGATGTTGCACAATCCGCGTGCGTGCCCGTACAACGCTCCCGTCGCCATGCTTGGAGCCTTCGAGTCTGCGGTCGAGAAGAGACGTGATGCATATGTTGCAGCCAAGAAACACTGCCTCGCACATTGCCGAGGTTCTTGCCCGAGAAGACGACCATGCCTGAAACCTGCGTGAATCTCGACAGCAAGAAGCCCGTAGACGCTCTGCGGGAACTTCTGGAAATCTTCGTCGGCCATGTTGGGACCGTGGCGAAGGCTGAACTTGCGCTCGACGAGGTGCTCGGAGAGTATGTCGCTCGACGTTCGTCTCGACGCCACGACGCAGACCGACGCATCGGTATGCAGAAAGATCCGGTGATTCGGTCGGCCCGATACCTCGCTTATGTGCGCATGCTCCCGTGTGCCGGGTGTGACACTGACGCTCCAAGCGAGCCGCACCATATCGAGCATCTGGGCATGGGCATCAAGGGGTCTGACTACGCCTGCGTTCCGACGTGCCGAAGGTGCCACGATTCGTTTCACGTCGGGAAGGACCCGCAGACGGGGATTTTCAACCCCAAGGCGATTCGAGAAACACTCCTTGTGCGGTCGCTGGCGTGCTTGTCGTCTTACGCGCGGACGATGGAGGGCGTGTGAACGAGGAACATCCTGGTTTCGTGCCGTGGCTATGCCTCTGCGCGGTTTCTCTTGCGGTGGCTGCTGTGATTCTGCTGTCTGTTTGGGGGTCGGCATGACCGAACTTGAATTCGAACTCGAAGTGGCGAAGTTCAGGGATCGCGACTGCATCGAGATGACGGCAATCGTCGACGATCCAGACGCCGTGAAACTACTGTGCGCATGGAGCAACTTCCCTATGCGCTGGGAGTGTCCAGAAGGCGAGCCGCCCAAACGACAAAGCGACCTGTGGGAGTGGCTGTGGAGCGGCGTGAACGTGCGGATCTTGGACTTGGCGGATCGCGCGTCGTTGTGCATGGACGCAACAGAGGCGAAGTTCCGTCAACTCATGGCTGCGCATTTGATCTACCCAAACAGCACGATCAGCCCACTGGCGAGAGAAGAAATCGAAAGGCGCGTACTGAGACACAAGGACGCAGCGCCACCTAAGTCCAGTACGGGGAAGAGGCGTTATCCGTGAGCGACGCGACGATCATCGAAGGCGATTCGCGCGTCGTGTTGCCCACGTTCGATGACGAGAGTTTCGATGCGCTTGTGTGCGACCCGCCCGCAGGCGTTACGTTTTTGTCTAAGTCTTGGGATGACCCGAGAAAGATGGACGGAACGCTTGCCGGGAGGTTGCCAGCCAGCGGACTTCCTGCAGCGCGAAACCCATCGTGTCGCACATGTGGTGGTCGCAAGCGCGCTGGTACTGCAACGAAGATGTGCGAGTGCGAAGATCCAGACTGGAACGATTTGGAATGGAGGATTCGAGATCGCACAGCATTCATAGCGTTCCTTGTGCCGATTTTCAGCGAGTGTCTTCGCGTGTTGAAACCGGGGGCACACGGACTTGTGTGGGCGCTTCCTCGAACGAGCCATTGGACGGCCACGGCGCTCGAAGATGCAGGATTCGAAATCCGAGATGTGGGCGTGCATCTGTTCGGGCAGGGGTGGCCGAAAAGCAAGGGTGTGCTGAAACCGTCCGGTGAACATTGGATTGTCTGTAGAAAGGCCGTTGATGGGAGTGCGAAGGACAACGTCGAGAAGTACGGCACGGGGGTTTTAAACACCGATGCGTGCCTACTGAAGACAGATGATTCGCTCAACGGCGGGGCTTACAGTGGTGGTTCTAGGCCATCTTCTATGACAGGGCAGACAGGAATGGCAGGTGGTGCCGGATCGATGCTCGAGTTTGGCAGTGGCAGGCTGCCACCGGAGAGTTTCCAGCAACCGTTTGGTCGACGGCCAGGAAATGTGACGTTTGAGCATCGGCCAGAGTGCCGCAAGGAAGTCGAGAACTGGACCTGCGCCCCTGATTGCGCTGTGTCGATGCTGGGCATGCAAAGTGGCGTGCGAACGAGCGGCGCGTTGAATGCTGATACGCTGCGGACAACCGATGGCGGGTATTCTGGCGGGCGCAAGGGGATGCGCGTTTCTGAGACAGATTTGAATACGAATTCCGGCAGCGCAAGCAGGTTCTTCTATTGCAGCAAGGCGCCAACGCGTGAGCGTTGGGGGTACTGCAGTGTGTGCGAGTGCGTCTTTTCGATGGATTCAGCGACGGAGCACAGGCACGGGCGAGACGACGTTGTGTTTGTACTTCACCCCACGGTGAAGCCGCAGGGCTTGATGCAGTGGCTTTGCCGCCTTGTGACGCCGAAATGCGGGAAGATTCTAGATCCGTTCGCAGGGACGGGTTCGACGGGTGTTGCTGCGGTTGCCGAAGGATTTTCATTCACTGGCATCGAACGAGAGCATGAGTATGTAGAGATCGCTCGGCACCGAATCCGAGAGGCAGTTTTGCCGCTGTTCAGGACGAACCCATGAACGATGACATTGTGGCGCATTTTGTGATCTTGGGCGTTCCTGCCATCGCCAAGAATCGACGCACGATTCGGCGCAAAGGGTGGGGTAGATGCAAGGCGTGTGGGCAGCCAACAGGGAAGCCGTTCATCGGCAAGAGTGATTTGTACCGGCGATGGCGCGAGACGACCGACTTGATCATCATGAACCAGTGGAGGGGCGCGCCTGCAATCGACTTCCCGGTTTCGATGAATCTGCAATCGTACCTGCCGACGCGGAAGTTTCCAGACGCCTCGAACCTGTACCAAGGGATCGAAGATGCGATGCAGGACTGCGGCGTCATCGAAAATGACGGGCTGATTGAGCATCATGACGGCAGCCGGCGACACCATGACCCGAAGAATCCAAGGATCGAAGTGACGTTGGTTCGATGTGTGAAAGGGGAAACAACATGAGCGCGAAGGGTAGGGCCGGTTCTTCTTCTGAGCCGCTGGACGATTATCCTACGCCAAAATGGTGCGTGGATCGGTTGCTCGACGTGTGGCGACCGACCATCGGCGGGAAGAACATATGTGGGCTCGGGGCGCGAATCCTCGAACCATGCGCAGGAAGCGGAAGTATCATTCGTGCAGTGGAGGCGCACAAGAATTACGCGATATGGCATTCGTGGCTTCCCGTCGAAGTCAATCGTAAATACGAAATCGCTCTGCGGCAGTTGGTCGGAGGCTGCATAGTCGAAAACTTCCTCGAATGGGCAGTGCGTGACAGGGAAGAGATAGCCCAGGGTAAATCGTTGTTGTTCGATGCGGTGATCACGAATCCACCGTATTCTCTTGCGTACGAATTCATCCAAGCATCTCTGGGCTTGGCGCACGAGGTAGCGGTTCTTGTGCGCTTGGGGTTCCTCGCAAGCGAAGAACGCTGCATGTTCATGCGCCAGCACACGCCAAGCGTCTACGTGCTCCCGAACAGGCCAAGGTTCGACCCGTCGATTCGCAAGCACCAACGGACGGGCGTGCTCTACCGAAGCACGGCAGACAGCGCAGACTACGTTTGGCTGGTGTTCTCTTCCACGCGACCGCATGGAGAGGTTCGTGTCCTTGAAAGCACGCCAGCGAAGGTCCGCGCAGACGAGTTTGCGGCTTCGTGTGCGGCGTGGGATGCGTCGAACCCGGAGATCGTGGCAGAACTCGTGGCGCAGAACGAGATGCGAAAAGCGGGGGTACTTCCGTGAAATACGGCAAATTCGAGTTGTACGACGGCCCGGTGCCAGACCCGTTCGCATGTAGGGTCTGCGGGGTGGCGCGCGATGACGGCGAAATCGAATACGTTTGTGGAATCTGCGGTTCTTGTGTCTGTTCTTCTGCGTGCGCAAGCAAGCATCCGTGTTCGGCGTGGGTTGGGCCAGACTTGACGCAGTGGATGGATCAGGCAGCAAACCACGACAGCGCCCTGCTTGATGTTCTGCATGAACTTCTGAGTCGCAGACGCGACGCGATAGCCGCAGCCGAAAGAATTCTCGTTCCGCTACCGACACCGGGAACGAACGAAGCAAAGTTGCTCGAAGCGGTTGTCTTGCTGCAAAACAAATTGGATGCGCTGTTACAGGCCATCGAGATGGCGAAGGGACTCGAAGAGTGAACGCGCAAGAAGCCAACAGCGTAGACCGATGGAACGCTCTGTGGTCTGACCCGGGGCAGTCGTGGCGCGCGTCTGCGATGGCGAACGTGTACCAACGCATCGCGCAGTTGATGCCGCCCGTGCCTGCAATCGACATCGGTGGCGGGCGCGGGGACCTCGCACGGTTTCTCTGCGACCATGGTTTCACGGTTGCCGTTTGGGACCATTCGGCTACAGCGTTGGAACTGGCGACGCAAGGCGGCTTGCAAACGAATCTGGTGGATCTGTGTGGGGAAAATCTCCCAGAAATCCCGCAGGAAGTCGGGGCCGTCCTTGCAACCGAGGTGCTCGAACACCTGAACGAAATCTTCGCATGGCGGATCCTTGCGCGAACCGGCGCACGAACAGGGTTTTTCTCGGTTCCGAACAACCGTCTCGGCCCCGATGAGGAGCCGCAACATGTGCGGAAGTGGACGGCCATCGGGTTCAAGCGATGGCTTGCGGACTACTTCGACGACGTGCGCGTTGAGGTGATCGACGGATTCTTGCTGGGCATCGTGAACGAGATCCGCCATGATCGCGCGACGCTTTCGGTGACGATGCCTGCCCGTGACGAGGCTGCCGACATCGAGCGCGTGTTGGCGTCGTTCCGGGGCGTGGCGGATCAACTGGTGATCGGTGTCGACCCTCGCAGCAAAGACCGGACACGGGAAATCGCGGAGTGCTACGCAGACGAGGTGTTCGACCTCGTTGAGCCCGAAGGCCCACCGGAAGAACGGATGCCCGAAGGAGGAGTTCACTTCTCGTGGCTGAGGAACCAGTGCCTCGAGAGGTGTACCAGCGATTGGATCTTCATGACCGAGGCCCACGAAGGGTTGAAAGAGGGGCAAGACATCCTCTTGGCGCTCGGATCGGTGATGCCGCCAGAGGCGAAGGTTGGATACGTGCTGCGCGAGGGCGATGGACAGCGGTGGGCGTTCCCGTGGTTGTTCCGTCGAGACGCCAATCTTCGGTATGCTCGAGCGGTCCACAATGCGCTCGTCATCCCGCACGGCACGTTGAGCGTGAAAATCCAGGGTATCGTGACGCTCCACGCACGCAGCGCGGACAACGCGAAGGCCCGTGCTGGGCAGCGCAAGGTGCAGAACCGGCGCACGCTGCTGGACGATTGGGTACACGGGGACAACGAAGAGAGCCTGTTCTACCTGGCTCAAGAACTTCGTGTGACGGATCCGACGAGAAGCATCGCACGATACAAGCAATTCCTGGCTCGGCGCACCGGCAATGGGCCCGCCCGATACCAGGCGAGGCTAGTCCTTTCGAGGCTTCTGATGGAGCAAAAGGAGCATGCGGAAGCTCGCACCGTGCTTCTCGGCTGCGCCGAAGACGATTGGAGCCGTACCGAGCATTGGATGCGCCTGGGGGATCTGGCCTTCGGCTCGGGACTGTTCGAGGAAGCAAAACGGTGGTACGAACTGTTCGCGGTCGGAATAGGCAAGCCGCCGTTCTCGAGTTTCTGGTATGATGTTGCAGCCTACAGCTACCTACCAGCCCAACGGCTGGCGCAATGCTGCGGGGAACTCGGGTTGGCAAAAGAAGCGTTGGATTGGGCAAGGAAAGTAGCAGAACTCTTGCCAAAAGACGCTTCTTGTGCCTTGGTAGACGAAGCCGCAAGCAACGTGACGATTCTGGAGGCAGCAATTGAACTCAGCGATCGGTGACAATCTCCCGAAGGTAGGCCCGAACAAGTTGGTCGTTGAGGTGCTTCGCGACGGCAAGAACGGGCCCGAGGTGATCGCGCGACGCGAGACGACGAACCTCGTGGTCAACAGCGGCAAGCAACAGATTTGGCGCATGGTCGCCGGGTTGCAGACCAACCTCTTCGACCAGTTCAGGCTTGGGACTTCGGCAGCCGCAGCGAACAGCGCACACACCAACGTTCTGTCGCCGGTCGCGTCGTCGATTCGCACGGCGGATCAGATGACGATGGACGTGGGCCGCACGATGAAGTGGGTCGTGTCGTACCCGTCCGGCGGTGGGTCGCTGTCTGCGTCGGGGATCGTCGAGGTGGTCCTGCTGAATCAGCACACGTCGCCGGGCGGATCATGCATGATGCGAGCGATCATCACGCCGGTCAATAAGACCAGCATTGACAAGATCAGAATTTCGTACAATGCAAGACTGAGTTGAGCGATGGCGGGTCAAGCCGACCCGCCATCTGAGTTGAACGGTAGTCTTGTACGACGTGGAATCGACTTCATTGTCGTACACGACGAAGCGCGTCGTCGTATTTTGAATGGCGAATATGTAACAAAGCGAGAGATAAACCGCATTCCGGTGATCCGGCAGGATTTCGGTATGGATGGCCGAAAGTGAACGACCGCGTGATCCAAGTCGACTTCGCACGCGCCTCTGTCGTGCGCGGAACCACCGTTGACGTTCCCGTAGATTCCGCAACCGTTGGCGGGCTTGTGCGCACGCTGGCGTTGCTCCTATCGCGCCAGAAAATCGACGAAGCATCATTGGTCGAAGCCCTCACGAACGCAGGGTTCTGCGGTGATCTTCGGTCGAAGATCGTTGATGCCGTAGCGAAGATTTTTCTTGCGCAGAAGTAGCCTTCGGGTGTACACGTCTTTGCATGAGCCAACACGAAGCGAAGGTGGTCCGTCTCGGCGAGATCAAAAAGCATCCGAACGCGGACTCGCTTGGGATCGTGTCCATCGGTGGGTACACGTGCGTGGTGCGCCTCGACGACTGGCGTGAGGGCGACCTTGCTGTGTACGTGGAACCAGATTATGTTGTACCAACCGACCGGCCCATCTTCTCGTTTTTGGCAAAGGACGGGCGAACCCGAGAGCGGATCACCGTGCGAAAGTTCCGCAGCGTCATGTCGCAGGGGCTGCTTGTGCGTGCGCCGGCGGGGTTTGCGGAAGGCGACAACGCGGCCCCCGATCTTGGCATCGAACGGTACGAACCACCGATGGCTGCTGCTGGTTCCGGGGGCGAGGCCGAGAAGCCTCCCAGCGTTTTCGCTCCCTGCTACGACGTAGAGCCGCTACGGAAGTACCCGCATGCGATTCTCAACGGCACAATCGTGCTGGTCAGCGAGAAGATCCACGGCGCCAACGGTCGTTTCGTGTTCCACGACGGGCGCATGTGGTGTGGGTCTCGAACCGAGTGGAAGCGCGAAGACCAGGGCATCATGTGGTGGCGCGCTCTGACGCAGAACCCTTGGCTCGAAAAGTGGTGCCGGGCGAATCCGAATCACATCGCCTATGGAGAGGTCTTCGGGCAGGTCCAAGACCTCAAGTACGGCGCAGGCAAGAGCGATTTGTTCATCCGCGTGTTCGACGTGATGTGCCCCCATGGCTGGCTCCACGCGGTGGATCTCTATGATTGCATGGCGCCCGGGCATTTGGCGCCTCTGGTCTGGACTGGACCGTACGATTTCGAACTCGTTGCGGCGTTGGCTTCCGGGCCATCGCTTGTCCCCGGCGCGTCGCACTTGCGGGAAGGCATCGTGATCCACCCTGCCAACGAGACGCGCAACGACGAGATCGGGCGGCTGGTGCTGAAGGTCGTGAGCGACGACTACATCGGAAGAAAAGGTTGATGGCGAGCCAGATCGACATCGTCGTGGCTGACGAGGTGGATGCGAAAGATCGCGTCTATCGGAGGATGAAAATCCCCGTAGTTCCGTTCGACCGAAACCTTTTCGGTGCGTCGAAGAAGCGCACTTGCCTGAAGTGTGACCGCGCGTTTCTGTCGGTCGGAGGGGCGCGCCTGTGCATGGCGTGCCGACGCGCGAACGAAGCGTACGGGACGTTCGATTGAGCCGGAAAAAAGAATACTTCGGCAGCCGAGAATGGGCTCGCGAAGCGATCACCGAGTGGATGGGTCGTCGCGCCAAGCGCAAGGCGTTCTGGGCTTGGAAACGCGAGCTTTTGATTGCGCGCGGCAGGTCCACGGAAACATTGGACGCATGCAAAAAAGTCGAGATGCGGCATGCGCTCGAAGACCGTGGGCAACTGCGAATTTTCCCACGTGAAGGGGATGGAAGATGATTTCTCACGGGATGGTGCTTGCGCAACACGACGCAACGGTGCGGGCAACGAGCTTCGCCCACATGCTGCAACTGCCGTGGGGCGTGATGGGTGATCGCGTCGCAGCGACCCATTGCCGGGCGTGCGGATGCGAAGCGCTCATTGACCTCGACGCCGAAGGCGACGGGATTTCGGGGAACGCGACGAAGAAGGAGTGCTTCACCAAGGGCGTCGACCGTGTGGTGTTCAACGACGCAATGGAATCCACGACGCTGAAGCGCGCGGTGGAAGAGTACGCGGTTCGGGTCGCTGTCGTTTTCGTGCGCAACGACGGCTGGCGGCTGGGCTGTTCCGAGGCGCATGCGGACGCAGCGCGCGGTCTTTGGGGCGCCGAGTGGGTCGAAGAACGCTGGGTCGATGGGCGCGTTGTTGTGAACCAGGACGGCAACCGTTCTGTCCATTCTCACGTTCAGCACATCCCACACGGGCACGCGCTCGTTGACGGCAAGATGGTGTTGAGGGCGCTTTGCGGGGCAGCCGACGAAAACCATCCCGGGTTTTCTGTCGGGTTCATGTGCCCGGAGTGCGTGCGGATCAATGCGATCCACTGGGACGAATGGGAGGCCAAGTGACGTTGATCGTGCTGCTGGCGAAACTCGTTGCGTGCTGTGCGTTGGCATACGGATGGTCGACGGTGGTCGTGAAGGAAGGGGACCTGGCGTGAGCAAACCTCATGTGGCGCTGTGGGATGCGATCTACAAGTACGTGATCGCCTGCGGCGGAGACGACGCTGCTGGTTTGGATTCACAAAAGGAAACTCGCGTGAACATCGAACGCGAGATCCAGCGTTTGCTGGTGTCCGAAGCCGACGCCACGCTGAAGAATCGAATCGCGGCTGCCTGCGACAACAGGTTGGTGCGTGCTGGCCCTTCGGATGACGGCGACGGGTTCGACTTCGTGTTTTCGAGCGAACTCATGGGCGAGGTGTTCAGGTGCTTCGCGGACATGGTCCCAGACGGAATGAACTGCGTTGAGATCAGGTTCAAAGATCGCAACAAGCGAGAGGGGGTTCTGAGCATCACGCGCGGCGGGAAGAAGTCTCCGTTGACGCTGCGGGCGGAAGCGGTTGACGCGCTTCTGGTGCTTCGTGGCGAAGTCCTCGACGCGGGGCAGGCTCGCCCCGTCTCGGCGACTGCCATGGATGCCGCTGAAAGAGTCATCGCGGGATACGCCGCTGCGATGGAGTCTTGGCGCCAAAATTCTCCTCCTGTGGACGCGCCCGGATCTGGGCAATCGTCGAAGCGTTCCCTGTTTCGGCGGCTCTGGCCGTTTTGCAATCGCGGGGTTGCGCGATGATGACGCAATTCGAGGCCCGCGACGCCAGGGCGCTTGAAATGAAATGCCCCGCGTGCGGGGCGAAGCCGGCGCACCCATGCGTGGCTGTCGCAGCGATGGCCATCACGAACGCAGACGGATCTCGACACCAGCACGGGAACGTTCCACGCGGAACGGTTCTCGGATTTTTGCATCAATCCAGAGAAGACATGGCCAACAGAAAGGTGGAAATAACCAGATGATTTCTATCGTCGTGACAGGATCGGCAGCGGAGGGGAAAACGACAGTGGCAACGCTCGTCAAGAACTCCCTGGCTGCTGCTGGATTCGTTGTCGAATTGGAAGACTTGGAACCAGACACCCATCCAAGCGACCATTCGCAACGGCTGGCGGCTTTGATGCAGAGAGACCCGCATATCAAAGTTATGACCAAGATGACATCAAAAGGGGAACTTCGATGAGATTTGAGTACGAAGGAAAATGGTACGGGATCGTGTTCAAGCGGGACGCGAAACACATGTACAAGGCTACCACTTTCGACCGCGATGGCCACGAAACGACCGAGACGCACACCCGTCGCGCTACGTTCTGCTGGATCGTGGATCTCGACGACCGCGACAAGTCGTTGCCGCTGGACGAAGATTCTGCTGTCGTGCGCCGAGGTCTCGCCAAGTGCCATCCAGACGACGCGAAGTTGTACACGAACGAGGCAGGTCGCCAGCATGCGCTGAACGACGCGCTTGGAGGAAGCACGCGTGCGTTTAAGGGCGCAGCGAAAGCGGCCTACTTCGGTCGGCCACGCGTGCGCACCGGGAAGCCCTGCCCTCACTGTGGGCACCGGCCCGAAGAGGACTTGCAGACGGTGTTCGGATTCGACGCCGAAAGCACGTCGGTGGCCTCCGTTGTCGTTGTCGAGAAGTAGGCAGCGCAGAAAAACGACGAATCCGATTATTTTCTTGTTGCGCGACGGATCGTTGTAGTGTACATCTAAAGCATGAACACGACAGACACAGCGCTTGCGACGGTTTCCGAGACCACCATGGTCCCGTTGGATCGCAACCCGGTTGCGGTCTACCTCGCGAAACTCGCTCCGACCGGGCGTACGACCCAGGCGCAGGCGCTCGACGTGATCGCGCGTCTGTTCTCGGGTTCGGATTCGATGCGCGCCGTCGACATCGGCGCAGGGTGGGGCGAGGTTCGCTACCAGCACACTGCGGCGGTTCGCTCGGGCTTGTCCAAGAAGTACGCCCCTGCAACGTGCAACAAGATCCTGTCGGCTCTGCGGGGTGTGCTGAAAGAGGCGTGGAGGCTAGGGTACATGACGGCAGAAGACCTCGCCCGAGCCGTGGATCTGCCTCCCGTCAAGGGCGAGACGCTTCCGGCGGGGCGTGCGCTGGCGGCTGGTGAACTCCGCGCGCTGTTCGACGACTGCGCACGCGACGGCGTTGGTGGTCTTCGCGACGCTGCCGTGCTGGCGCTCCTCTACGGCGCTGGCCTTCGGCGCTCCGAGGTGGTGAACCTCAATGTCGAAGATTTCGATGTTGACACTGGCGTCGTCTCGGTGCGACACGGCAAGGGCAACAAGGCTCGTCTTGTGTACGCGACCAACGGGGGGCGTGCTGCCCTGACGGCATGGGTTGCTGCTCGTGGCGATGCCCCGGGGGCCCTTTTCTGCTCGGTCCTGAAGAACGGGACCGTCGATTCGACAGCACATGCACTCAGCACGCAAGCGGTCTACGCTACTTTGCGGAAGCGTGCGATGGCCGCAGGGGTGAAGGCGTTTTCGCCGCATGACCTTCGACGTACGTTCATTGGGGATCTGCTCGACGCAGGCGCGGACATTGCGACCGTCCAGAAGATGGCGGGACACGCGAATGTGACGACGACGGCCCGGTACGACCGTCGCGGGGAATCCGCGAAAGCGCGGGCTGCCGAACTTCTGCATGTGCCGTTCGTGGCGGCGTGAAGGGTGAAAACCGATGCGAACCGTTTACAAGTACATTGTTCCTGTCAACGATGACGTGACAGAGATCGACGCCCCGATCGGGTTGGTTCCGGTTCATGCAGAGTTGGTCGGAACTGAAATGGGCGGGCGGGCGTTCTTGCTGTGGATGGACGTTGAGACCGAAAGAGCGATGAAGAAGCATAAGTTCTGCGTCACGGGAACCGGGCACCCTGTCGGAGAAAATTTCCGACATGTGGCCAGTTCGACTCGTGGTGTTCCGTTCGTTTGGCATCTATGGGAAGGCAAGTAAGGGACCGAGCAGAACGCTTATGTCTGAATGTCTCAGGCGTTAGTGATCTGCGAAGCAGGAGGAAAGATGAAAGCGCAATCGAAGATGAAGACGAAGGCGGCGGTGAAGGCAGAAACGACGACGTACGTGATCGTTCGCTCAAGCCAGGCCGGCGTACATGCCGGTATCTTGGTGTCCTACGACCGAGCGACACGACACGCTGTGCTGCGCGAGTCACGACGCCTCTGGCAGTGGTACGCCGTTGGCAAAGGCACGCTGTCCCACCTCGCCGTGCTGGGTCATCGTCCCCAATGCGGCATCACGGGCCCTGCGGTGGACAGTGTGATCGCGGATGTCTGCGAGGTGCTCACATGCACGCCTGTCTCCAGGGCGAGCATCGAGGCGCTGTCGTGACCGGGTCCGGGGACGGGTACGGGTCCGGGTCCGGGGACGGGTCCGGGGACGGGGACGGGTACGGGTCCGGGTCCGGGGACGGGGACGGGTACGGGTCCGGGTCCGGGGACGGGTACGGGTACGGGTACGGGGACGGGTCCG
>Ga0208245_1000809_pt1 | contig 22475 bp, 26 predicted proteins | sample RifOxyC1_FD_184035 | JGI IMG/M metagenome (GOLD analysis project Ga0208245, IMG submission 184035) | Soil microbial communities from Rifle, Colorado - Rifle Oxygen_injection C1 (SPAdes) | ecosystem: Environmental > Terrestrial > Deep subsurface > Rock core/Sediment | place: Rifle, Colorado... | reverse complement strand
GGCAACGTCGGCATTGGGACAACAACGCCCAATTCTTTGCTCCATGTTTCAGGCACAACTCCAAAGATGTATCTTTCCGACACTTCCGCTTCAGCCAATCAAAAACACTGGTTCTTTCAATCAACAGCAGGGAGTTTGACTATTGGAACAACCACAGATGGGCTTGTTGATACCAGTTCCTATCGAGCTCTGACTATATTGAATAACGGGAATGTGGGGATTGGGACTACTTCACCCGCAACAACTCTGTCAGTCAATGGTTCTGGCTATCTTACAGGGGGATTAGGAGTGGGATTAGTTAATACATCAGCAGGAACTTTACAGACATCAGGCAACGCAACTATTGGCGGGACTTTAACTGTGAGCGGGACTACTGGAACAACTACCATAGCCACAGGACAGGGCTTTACAGTCGGCTCATCTCAATTCGTGGTTCAGCAGGGAAGCGGAAATGTGGGGATTGGGGTAGCGAGTCCGGAGGCGAAGTTGGATATTGGCGGCATAGCTCCCTACACAACTTATGGAATTATTGATTTGGGAATACATCGTGACAACGCGGTTATTTATGTTGAAGGAGGCGGCTATGGAGAAACGAACACTGCTTCGCTGGACCTTATCGGCGGTCGCGGGGATAATGATTATATAAACTTCATAAGAATAAAAGGCACTAGAACTAATTCGGTCATAAGCGGGGCTCGTCTTGATTTCTTGCCTGTTGCAAAAACTGCTGCCGGTCCAGTGGAACAAACAGCCGCGCTGTCTATTATCCATAACGGCAACGTCGGCATCGGGACGACGAGTCCGAGGGTAGCGCTGCACGTGGCAACTGACGGTTCTGGAGGATTGCCCGCTAGCGGTTCAGATATGCTCGTTGAGAGTAGCGGAATTACGATATTGAATATTTTGAGTAGCACGAGTAATGCGGCAAGTGTTTATTTTGGAGATTCTGGAAACGCCGAAATTGGTAAAATCATGTATCAGAATAATGGAGATTATATGAGGTTTGATACAAATGGTTCAGAAAGAATGAGAATCACATCCGACGGCTACGTCGGCATCGGGACCACGAGTCCTTACAGCACTCTTGATGTATCTTCAACAACCGGCGGGTCATTTACTTTGTCCAGGAACGACACGACCGTATCGGCAGGAGATACTATCGGGCAGATAAACTTTTTGACGAGAGACAATCAAACTTTAACTAATCCTCTAGCGGCTCAAATAAAAGTGTTAGCCAAATCGACTATCGGAACGGATATCAACCCGGGAATACTCACTTTCTCCACCACCCCGTCTGATGTTGCTGGAGCTTTGGCGGAAAGAATGAGAATAGATGAGAATGGCAACGTCGGGATAGGGACGACGAGTCCGGGGGCGGCGCTTGAAATCGGCGGGAGCGGCAACCTCCGTATCGGCGGGCTCAGTGCCAATTTGGGAGTATATACCGACGCCAACAAACAACTCACGACGACCGCGCCATCTTCTGGCTCTCTCGGATATTGGACAAGAAGCGGAACCACCCTCTGGCCGACCACCAACACGGATAGCATCACCACTTTGGGGAATGTGGGGATCGGGATCACCACTCCGGGGGCGCCACTTGGCTTTGCTAGTTCGGAAGGTTCAAAAATAAATTTATATAATGGACTTGAATATGGTTTGGGCATGCAAAGCAGCTTACTTCAAATATATGTTCCCGGCACAGCTAATCGGGTTGGTATTGGATATGGAAGCTCCGCTTCTTTCACCGAAACATTAACCATAAAAGGCGGCAACGTGGGGATCGGGACGAGTACGCCGGAAGACCAGTTTGAAATTGCCAAAACAGGTGTTGACACAGTCGGCCCGATGCTGACTTTCCGCAATACTTCTGTTGGAATAAACGCGACAACTGATTATATACTGGGTGAGATTAAATTCGCCGGAAATGACAAGTTCGCGGGTGAGAACGGGGTCGGCGCGAAGATTGTCGGGTATGCAGATGACAACTGGAACGCGGATACAAATGACTATCCGGCGTATCTAGCGTTTTATACCAATCCTAACGGCGCCACTGCGATAAGCGAAAGGATGCGAATCACAAGTGGCGGCAACGTGGGGATCGGGACGACTTCGCCATCTCAAAAGTTATCCGTGCAAGGAAATGTTTTAGCAGAGGGCTATATTGATTACTCGCCTTTCTTTGAGGGAGACGCAATATCCGCTATCCGCAATATCCGTTCAGAAGAGGGCAGTAAAATTGGCGATTGGGCGGAAGTTGACCACGACACCTTGCCAGAGGGAGTTAAATTTGTTGGTGAGAATTTTACAGGCAGAGATTTAGGCAAATCAATTCAGCTAAACTTACGGGCTATACAACAATTAGACGAGAGAGTTTTGTTATTAGAAAACGCAAAAGTTGGATTTAACGGCTTGCTGGAAACTTTTGATAAAGAAAAATTAAAAGCAGAAATCAAAGCAGAAGTTAAGGAAGAAATTTTAAACGAATTAAAAGCAAGTTGGTTATTAAGATTATTACTAAAATGAGCTTTATACTAAAATCATTCATAGGCACGCTGATTATTCTATCCTTATTAATTTTATTAGGATTTTTGAAAATTGATGAAAAATCAAATAATTTACCTAAGGAATTAAGACAGATCGGCAATACTCCAAAAGGAATTATCCCAAATGATAATGATAAATTGAAGATTGAAAAATTAACAAAGAAATACGACAAAGGATTAATAGAGCCAAACGAAGTCTTTGAATATATAGACATGCTTAATAAATATGGGGATAAAGAAATCAAAGACATTAAGAACAATTTACCATATAAATTAAACGAAAATTTGAAAACAAAATAATGGAAAAATGGGAGATTACAATTGATAAACATAGAGGGTTTTGCCCAAAATGGTATGAAAATTCATACGCTTCTTATGGCAATAAAGAACAAGCAAGCGATATGAGAAACATATCTTTGATTGATCCGAGTTCGATGAAGCCCGGGCCGGGAATGGCCGAACTTACTGCAGGAGACCAGGCCGGAGCAGTAACAACATTGATTAAGGGGATTTTAAGACACGCTGTTAGTTCAAATTCTTCTTATGCTGTTGGGGGCGCTAAGCTTTATACTTTTTCCGCTACTGCCGTTACTAATGCCGGTATTTGGCCTCACGCGATTGATAAAGCAACAGTTACTGGAGAAGATGGCGAAGATGTTGCTTACTATCAAAGCAAGCTCTATTACTCTTATAATCACTCAGGAACGGCAGGGGATATGGGCCAGTATGATTTATCAACTACCTTTGACGACGATTATTTCAACGCTGCGGCAACAGGAGGCGCGGCCTTGCAAAGCGCGCCACATCAACTTATTAATGGTGGAGACGATGTTCTTTATATCACAAACGGACAATATATGGCTTATTTAGACGGAACTACCGCTAATGCTACTGCATTGGATTTTTGGACGAACGCACAAGTTTCTTCTGCTACCTGGAATTATAATCGGGTTATTGTCGCGGTTAACCGGCCCAATGTATCTGGAACGAATTTTAATCAATCAGGAATTTATAGATGGAATGGTTACGCTTCCTCTTGGGAGGGTGATCCGGCTGAAGTCAACGGCAGGATAGGCGCTCTATATACAAAAAATGGGGTTACATATACTTGGCATGAAGAATTTATTGATGGTTCATCTAGATTAGTTTTCGGAATGTTATCCGGATTGCAAATTACTCCAATAAGGACTTTTTCTGGAACTCTTCCTTTGTATTATCAAGTGGGAGAAATGAGTGATTTTATTATTTGGTTGTCTGGACAAAGATTATATGCCTTTGGGCCACTATCAAGCGAGGTAGAATCTGATTTATTTCAATTAATGTCTCCGCAATATGCTACCGGCGGTGGAATATCTTCGCCTTTTGGAGAAGTTTTAATCGCTTCTAACGCAACGACTAATTATAGTTTGGAAAAAGAGAATGGATACGCGTTAGATTCATATTATAAAACATTATTATTCGAAACTAGCAAAGAGACTAGGATAAGCAAAGTTGATGAAGTTCAGATAAATGTTAATAAATTAGCCACGGGAGCAAAAGCTGACTTAACATTGATTGACAATGCAGGAACTAGTTTATGGACTGATTCAGTCTCTTACGCGACAGATGGAGCAGTTACCAAAAAAAGATTTTTTCCAAAAGTGGCGGGAGAAAATATTCTTCTAAAAATAGATCATACTAACGGAAGCGCTACAAACCCAGTCGCCGTTAGAAATACAATAATCAAAGGCAAAAACTTCAAATGAAATCTTTTAATACACTTTATACATCATTACAGCGGAAGTCGCGCGATTCGGGAACAACCCAATTAGCTGAGTTTAAGGTTGATATGAATGCTACTCATCGTTTAGTTTTGGCATCTTTTCCGTGGCCATTTTTAGAAAAAACATCTGATATTACCACAGTGGCAAGTCAAAATTCCTATGAATTGCCAGCAACAATAAGAAACAATCAAGTCATTTCGGTTCAATACAGAGTTGATTCTTCAACTATTTACTTGCCTAAACCAATACATAATCCTGATTTTTGGGAATATTTACAAAGTTTAGCAACTTCAGCTTCGGATGTTTGTCGATATTATTATATTTATGACGAGAAAATATATCTTTGGCCGACTCCGGCAACGGCAAGTTTAACTATTCGCGTACGCGCAAGAAAGATTATCAAAGATATGACGGCAGATGATTATACAACTGGCACTATTACTACTTGGGCTAATGGAGATGATGATATTACTGGAGACAGCACAGTTTGGACGGCTGCTATGGTTGGCCGGTATATTAGAATAACTTCAGATGGATATTGGTATGAGATAGCATCGCGATCGGCAAATACAGCCATCAAAACAGTTAAGAACTTCGAAGGTACTGCTATTGCGGCCGGCTCTGAAGCATATACTATCGGTGAAATGCCTCTTATCCCTGGAGAATTTTCTGATTTATTATTATGGCGGCCTTTGGCCATTTATCTTGAAGAAGATGACGTGGCGCGCTCTGATAGATATTGGATGAGATATGACGGCGGATATGAAATGGGCCGGTCAAAGGATATCGGCGGATTACTAAAACAAATGATGGATGTTTATAGCGGAACGGCCGAGGGAGTTTATATGGATGAACTTCAACCAACAGAACCAAGTTTAGGTGATTTGTCAATAAAAAATTATGATTATAATTCAGGCGGAACATGGTAAAAAAATTATACAATCAAAAGGTTGTCTCTAATGGAAATTTCCAGGAGTTTTTGGCCGCCCACAGGTCCAATCAGGTTGAGGGATTGGAATTAAGCAATCCGATAATAAGGGGTGGAATACAAACCGAAGGATTAACTCCAAGAAGGATAGATACAACAGGGACTGATTATTTTGTTCAGCTAGGGGATAATATACAAGATGCTATTAATTTTGTTAATTCACAAGGAGGAGGAAGAATTACTTTATCTAATGGGACACATTCTCCAGGAGCAGATTTGACACTTTATTCCGGGATATATTTAGTAGGACAAAACACGCAAGATACGATTATAGATTTTGGGAGCGCGGCATATTCAATCAAAGTATGGGGATCAAATGCTTATTCAACCGGAACGGTATCAGTAACAATAGGCGGAACAGCCGTTACTGGTTCTGGCACAACTTGGACTGCCGCTATGGTTGGGAGGTCAATTTTCTTGAGTGGTTCTTGGTACCCCATTACTGCTGTTACAGATACAACTCATTTAACAATTGGATTAAATTACGCGCGCGCTACTCTTTCTGGAGCGAGTTATATGATAGCAACAACTATAGATGACGTTCAAATGGATCATTTCACAGTCCAAAATGCAACAGGTGCTGCGGTTGATATGCGGTATTCTAACTGGACTTTTGAAAAAGAAATGCAAATAATTAGTTGCGGAACTGGAATTTATTCAAATTATGCTTCCCCTCATACTATTGATACAGTCAGATGCGTTGCCTGCGGAAAAAGTTTAGATTTAAATAATACGTGGGACACAGTGGTTGAATTTTGCGGTTCTGTTATCACAACAGTAGGGGCAGGATTTAATTTTACTAATTGCTCTAACATTTCCATATTTTCAAATTATATTGCAGGTTCAGCAACAAATGGTGTTTCAGTAACGAATGGCGATAATATTAACTTTTCAGCAAATACTTCAGAAAACAATACTGCAATAGGATATGAAATGGTTTCAGGAAATACGAATATAATTTTAGTGGGAAATAACGCATCGGGAAACGGCTCAGACGGAATGAAATTTACCGCAACTTCAGATAGATGCGTAACGAGAGCAAATGTTTTAGAGGACAATGGAGGATATGGAATTAACATTGCCGCCTCAACTTGCGATAAAAACTCAATTCGAGGAAACAGATATAATAATAATACATCAGGAGAATATTCAGATAGTGGAACAGACACTGAAACAGATGTTTCGTCATTTGCTACGGAATTTACCGCAGGAGAGCATCTGAACGCAGGAGAATCATGTTATCTTAATTCATCTGGAAAAATGGTTAAAGGAGATGCGAGCACTTCGTCAATGGCTAATATATTCGTAATATCTAAAAGCAGTTTAAGCATAGACGAAAAAGGTAGTTTTCTATTAAATGGGGAAATTTCTAATTCAAGTTGGGCATGGACTGCTGGGCAATCATTATATTTACACCCTTCGCAAAGTTTAGATTTAGAATTGAGCAGTACGCAATATGCTTCTTGTGCTGATAGCGCTTCATTATCGCTTACCGGAGATTGCACGATTGAATGTAATATTAAATTAGAAAGTTTGCCGACTGCGATAACTAGTACACAAGCAATATGCGCGAAATATACGGCAGCAGGAAATCAAAGAAGTTATATGTTCGCGCTGGCATATGTAGATGCAAGCAACCAAAGATTTAATTTTACATTATCAACAGACGGAACGGATGCAAATGCGGAAGTCATACAATCTGATACTTTTGCCAATCTTTCAACTGCAACTTGGTATCATGTTTTAGTAAGATTTACCGCAGCATCTTCAACCGTTGAATTTTTCATAGATGCAACGCAATCAGGCGCGGACAAAACAGGAACGAAGACATCTATTTATAACAGCACGGCAGCTTTCTATGTTGGCGCAAGAGGTGATTTGGGAGAATCATATTTTGATGGAAAACTTAGGAATTTAAGAGTATGGAATGATATTCGGACTAATGCGGAAATAACAGAATATATGACAGCCAATCTTGTAGGGACAGAATCAAACTTACAGGCAAGTTGGAAATTTGATGGTGATTATTTAGACCAGACGGCGAATAATAATGATTTGACTGGAAGCGGTACGCCGGTATTCGCAAAAGACGTACCATATGGCTCTGGGCAATTAACATCAACATTACCGACTGCTCCAGATTCTATCCAGTTTTGCGGAGCAGCAGTGTCAGCAACTAAAATATTATTTTTACCAAGATAATTAACAATAAAACTATGGCACAAAACGATTACCAAGATAAAGTCCAACAAATAGCAAACGCCTGGGAGAATATAGGCAATACGGTATTTAGGGAAAAAGATTGGAATAAACAAAAAGCATTGGCGCAAGCATTAAGCGGAACGGGTTATTTGAATATCCCAGGTTCTGCTTTAACAGATCAAAATACCTTTAAGGCATGGGCAAATCAAGGTTTTTTGCCGTCTTTTGACATAACATCTCTTTTAACAAAATCCCGCATGGGAGTTGATGTTGGTGGTCAATATTCACAGATAAACGAAGCAATGAAGAAGTTATATCCGTCTTTACAGCAATATGCGCCGCAAATAGCCGGTCAATACGTTCCAGAGGGCATGGCTGGATTAACAGAAGCTCCCTCAGTTGCTAAGCTAAGCGGTGGCGCTGATTATACCGGCCCGCTTGTTAATGGAAAACAAATGTCGTCATCTCAATTGGCTGATTATATGGCTGGGAATATAGTTAAATCAGCTCCTGAAGCAAAACCAACATCACAGGCGGCCTTAACAGAGAAAGCTCCTACATTTCAAAATTCCATTACTGACGCTTCGGGGATAATCTACGATAAATCTACCGGCAAAATACTTTATCAACCGCCTGGAGTTGAATATAAGACGCAGACAATGGATCAAGCATATCCTGAAACTTATGGCCAAAGCGGAAATCTTTTACAAAAAGTTATTGAACAAAAAGCTTCCGGCTCAACCGCCAAAGACCAGATATTAAGCGGACTTGCTTCAGGGGCTTCTACTGCTGGCGCGGCAACATCAGCTCCGCCCTCTACAACTTACTCCGCTCCGGCAGGAAGTTATCAATCCTCGTATAAAACCATGCAGGAACAGGCGGGAATACCGCAAATGAAAACTCAGATTGGAACTTTTGACGAGGAGATTAAAAAAGCAAGCGATTTATTGGCTGATTTAGACGCGCGCATACGGCTTGGCAAATCACGCGAAGAATCGCGATTATCCCCTATGGAGCTTATCACCGGCCGCCAACAGGAATTAGAGCAAGACGCTTCTATGAACCGGAATGATTTGCTTGACTTAATTAAATCTTCGCAGACAGGCAGATCGCAGATTTTAGAAACTATGGGCCGGGAAAAGGAAGATATTTTGGCTCAACTTGGCATGCGAGAAAAAGACGAGGCCACGACAGAAAAAGAAACCGGAAAAGTTGAAGCGGACGTTGATAGAAAAAAAGAATTAATCTCTAAATATCCCCAAGCCAGCATTGGATTAAATGATACTTGGGAATTGATTAATGAGAAGCTGGCAAAAGTTGGAACAGGGGATGAAGAAAAATGGAGCGACCCCTATTCTTTAGGCGGAGACTTAGTGCAGAAAAACTTAAAAACAGGGGAAATTAGAACTGCGGTTAATGTGGCAGGAGGGGGGGGGCTATCTGATAACGATATCAAAACAGCTAATGAAAATACAATTTTTCAAGCTATGCAAACTGCTAAAAATAATCGCAAAAAAGTTGAAGGGTCTAACTGGGATAACTATCTTAATCCAGATGATTGGAAGCCATTATTTAATAATTGGGTAAATTCTGGAATGTCCGCTTTAGATTTTTTCACAAAGTTTAAAGATTATATTAACCCTGACGATATATGAAATTAATCCAAGGAACAACAGCTAAGTCGAAACCTAGTCTAATAAATTTAGGAGATTATTATAATACCTTACAGAAAAATATTGAAGCAAGAGCAAAAGCATCTAAGCTGGAATCCCAAAGAGCTGAAATAGCTAAATTAGAAGAGGAAAAACGCAAGGCAGAAAATATAAAAACTATAGCAAAGGATGCAACAAAAGGTTTATTAGAAACAGGGAAAGGAATATTACAATCTATTGGAAAAAGCATAGTTAAGCCTCTTATATCTACGGCTGAAGTTCCTTTCAATTTGGCGACATTGGGAAAGAAAACTTTTAATCCAATAAATATTCCAGGATTAGGAGAAGTTAAAACCTATCAAAGGCAGGCACAAGAAACAGCATCAGATATTGTAGAAGGAAAAAAGCCCCTTTCTTCTATTCTGGCTCCGATGGGCGAAGCAGTGCTAGATATTACTTCTTTGGCTATCGCTCCAGCAAAGGGAGTTAAGGTTTTAAAAGGAGGGAAAATAGTTCAAGGCGCATTACAGGGGGCTAAAATTGGCGGATTGTATGGAGGGGGTTATGGAGGAGTTTCAACATTAGAAACTGGGCGGCCAAAAGATATTTTGAAAGAAATTGGCAAAGGTACAATTACTGGAGTTGGCGCCGGATTAGTTTTGGGTGGAACAACCGGAATGATTGGAAAAGTTTTTGAAAGGAAGAAAACAATAATGACTCAACCAGAAGAAGCGGTAAAAATTATAGGAAAACAAAAACCATTAGTTGATTATGTTGCCACTCGGCCAGATTTAAAAATAGCCGAAGTAAAAAATCTTGGTAAAGATATAAATGGCGATAAAATTGTTTCGCGCCTAGAATGGGATTACAAGAATAAAAGAGGAGCTTTATTGGTAACCCCAAAAGTCCAAGACGAACATTTTGCGCATGAGATAGGGCATTATATTGAGAAACGAAAACCAGAAATGCCACAAATGTTTAAAGATGAAGTGGTAGCTTTATCCGGTGGGAGAAATAATCTTAATGAAGATTTTGCTTTTGCAGTTAAGGAAGTTTTAATAAATCCGACAAGTAGAGAAAAAGCCCCCAAATTAACGCAAGCTGTAGAGAATATGGGGATTAAATTAGATGAAAGCATGATACCAGATATATCTATGGCGACATTAAGAGAAGGTAATAATTTAGCTAATATTTCCGATGAATTTATTAAAATACCTAAAGGGAAAATTATAGAGAATCCACAATCAATAATAAATGTCACTAAAATATCTGATGAAGTGGTTAGTAAATTAGACTTAGGAATACGGGATGTTGTTATAACGCGCCAAGCATTAAAGCATATTGTTGAACAGAGAGGAAAAGCAGCAAAAGAGATCATAAAATCTATTCCAGAGGTTTTAAATAATCCATCTAAAATAGCTGATAATTCAGCAAAAAGAGAAAATAGTTTTCTTTTCGCCAAAATGAATGGCAGAGCCAAGGGCGTTATTTTAGAAGTAACAAAAAAACCCGAGGGAAATCAGGTTGTGAGTGCTTATTTAATAGACAAGAAAACTTATGACAAAATAGTAGATATTTCTGGGAGGCCGGACGTCCCTCCATCCACGCCAATAATTGGCGGAGCAGAATCCGAAATTTCTGCGTTTCAGAAAACTACTAATGTTGAAAGATTATCCCAAAACAAAAACATTGTCAAGAGGGGAGAACCAATTATAGAAAATATTCAAAAAAATAAATTTGGTACAATACCTCGCAAGAAGATAAAAACAGACGGCATAAATTGGAAATCAGTGAATACTTCGGAAGATACGGAAAATATTTTGAAATCAATTTATGCGGAAAATCAGCAATTTTCGAAAGTCAGACCTTCAAGAACCAATCAAGATATTATTGAGGGAGCTCGAATAGTAGGCGTTGATGTAAATAATCCACAGTCATTAGATAATCTATTAAAAAATATGCCCAATGCCAATGTTGCCCAGAAACTGAAGCAATCGATGATAGACAGCGCGAACGATTTAATGAATTATTTAAAAACGATTGATACTGGAAACCTTAATAAAGAACAACTAAATTTGGTAAAAAATAAATATTTAAGAACAGAAGCAATTGCTAAAGCATTTTCGGGATTAAGAACGGAATCATCTCATTTATTGCGAAGTATGGGAATAGAAGCGTTTGAGGGAGAGAATATGACTGATTTGGCAAGGCAATTAAAGGGAATCCTTAATGAAGCAGACGGCGATACTTTCAAATTTTTAGATAAAGCCCGTAAAATCACAACTCCCACAAAAATAGAAAAAGCCCAGGCAATTTGGTATAACTCTATTCTTTCCGGCTGGAAAACGTGGACAAGAAATATTCTAGACAATATTGGTATTTTAACTACTGAAACATTTTCAAAACTTTCCAATCCCACCACCATAAAAGAAGTACCATTTTTTGTAGCCAACCATTTAAGAGCATTGCCGGAGTCATTTGGCAAGGCATGGAATGTTTTAATCGGCAAAGAAATGGCACAGGGAAAATTTAGTTATTCAAAATCAGTAGAGCCATATTTCAAAAATAAAAAAGTTAATCTTCTTTTGACTGAAATCTCAGGGAGGGCACTGGAAGCACAAGACGTTGTATCTTCTAATAGCATTAAAGAAGCGGAAAAAGCAGTTGGCGCTTTCGCAAAACAAATGGAAAGAGCGGGCATAGACGAAAGAACCGCTATTCAATTAAATGATGCTATTTTAGAGCAATTCGCAGAAAGAAATACATTTAGGAATAAGCCATTAGGAATTTTAGGTAAAATCTCTGGGGGAGTGGGAAAAATCACAGAACAAGTAAAAGAATTAAAATTTCTTGTTCCTTTCACAAGGGTTGTCTCAAATGTTATTGATAGGAAAATTGATTATTTGCCTTTACTAAATTTGTCGCGGACTTTTGGGAAAAAATATTTAATGGAAGAAGCTAATATAATTTTGAGAAAAACTAATATTCCTCCGAGTAAATTTGATGTATTAAGACCAGTTATAATCAAGAGATTAAGGCAACAACAGTTAGGAAGATTATATTTAGGGACAATGGTGACTACAGGAGCTTACGCCTTAGCGCAAAACGATAAAATATCTGGAGATGGCCCGACTAATCTGAATGAGAAAAAGCAGCTTGAAAATACTGGTTGGAGGCCTTATTCGATCAAAATAGGCAATACTTGGGTTCCTTATCTTTACTTGGGACCATTAAGCGGAGTATTTGCCGCTGTTGGCTCTGTCCATGACGCGGTTCATTATGGAAAAGCTAAAGAAAGCGTACCGGAAAAGGTGGCAAGAGGGTTAATAGGTTTCGCGCAAGGAAATATAACGATGTCTTTTTTAAGCGGGGTTGCCGATTTATTGGATGTTTTAGGCGGGAAAGTTGATCCAGGGAAATACGCTAATCGTTTAATTGCAGGATTTATCCCAATCCCGGCAATGTACGTTCAAACCACGCAACTTTTTGATAGACGACAAATGGATACGCAAACTTTAATGGAAGCGATTAAATATAAATTAGGAATAACAAAAGACCTAACACCAAGATTGACGGCATTAGGCGAGGAGATAAGAAATGATTTAATTTATGGCATTGCGCCTTCTCAGGAGAAAGAAAATTTAGCAAAACAATTTCAGCAAAGAGGTTTTGTAGTTAATGTTCCTGCTAAGACTACAACGCTTGAAGGGGAACAAATGACGAGAGAACAACTATTTGATTATACGAGAATAAGGGGTGAATTAATTAAAGTTAATTCCCCAGCAATATTCCGGCTTGTTGATAAAGAAAAAAACATTGAAACAAAGAAAAAGATTTTTGATAAACAGATAGAGTTAATTTCGGATGAAGCGAAAGAAATATTGAAAAAGAAATATGGGATCAGAACCAAAAAGAAAGAGAAGCAAAAGGAATTGCCGTCAATTCATGTTAAAAAGTGAATTATTTGAAGAGAAATAAATGTGGTCTATGATTCTGATAAAATATTTCTATGCATCTCTGTTTGTTTTTTTCTTTCTCACAAGATAATTCTGCCCGTCTAAACGTATTCATTTCATATTCCTTGGCTTTCCGATACTCACCGAATGACCATATTAAACCATAACCAATAATAGCCAGTAGAAGTAAAATTTTAAACCAATTTTCCCGAATGAATTGCTTCATAATTTATCACAGCACCTTAAAATATTTGACCAATAGACTATAACGGCTATACTTATATTAAGTAGTTGCTTCTGTTAAGCAGGCTTAAATAAGGAAGCTTGAGCAAATCTGATTTAAAGATTCCGACGGGATTAGCTTTAATCAGAACTCATGGGGTTTTCTTGGAATTACCGACGGGTTTTTTCAAGCGCTCCAAAGCTTTCTTAACAGAGGCAATGACTTTTTCAGGATTAGAGCCGTTATAGACGGCTCTTTTTATTTCCGCTAGAACTTGAGATTTTTTCGTAAATTCCTTTAATAGAAGCTTATAATCCCTCTCAAGGTCAATCATAAATATAACAAAAAATTAAATAACTAACAAACTTATGCCAAAAAAAGAATCAATAATCAAATACGGAGAAAAATTATATTGTGCCTTTGACAGAAAGGTTTTTATTCATCCATTATCTTCTCTGTCCTCGGATAGATTAAAAAGATTGGGATTTTCTTTTTTTATAAAAAAATCACCGACTAACTTATTCAAGGTGCGTCGGTGATAAAAATCTTTCGATTTTTTCTATAGCTATATTATTAAAATGTCCCTTGAATAAGTATGATTAAATTCTAATTCTTAATTAAAAATCTGTCAATACTATGCCCGAAAAAATGTTTGAAAAAATAATAGTACATGCCATAGTCGCTTTTGTCGGGGGAATATCCCGCTATCTTTCTGACCACGATACGCCTACTTTAGCCAAGATTTTTATCGGCGGGATTATCGGTTCGTTTGTTGGAATAGTATTTTTCTGTTTTGCCTCGTTTATTTCTACCAATCAATATTGGACTGCATCAATGGCCGGCTTAGGGGGATGGTTCGGGAGAGAGGGAATGGATTGGATTTTCAGAGTAATTCAAAATTCAGTTCATAAAATATGAGCAACTTGAAAGAAGATTATTATTTCGATAATAGCGGAAAGCGGTGGCGCAGGAGATTTTGGAAAAATATCATAATACCGATAATTAAAGGTTTAATTTTTGGAGCGATAGCAGTAGTTCTTTGGGGTTTATATCTAACGAATAGGGGAGGATGATATGCGGAAATGGTTGGTTCTTTTTATGTGGGTGCTTGTCTTGCAAATTCCGTTGGATAAGTGGAAAGAAGTAAGCGAGCAAAAGAGGGAAGAAGTTAGGTATCTGGCAACGCAAGAACATTGCCGGAAAGAAGCCAAAAGGGGCTTTGTCCGCTTCCGGATTTGGGAGGAAATTAAAAACGGAATGTGGAACTTGCACATTACCGGAGAAAAGCAGGAGGTCTGATGAAAACTTTACTGCTTAAATTTCTTGCGTGGTTTTTACTAGAACCAGCGAGGAGGGGCTACAATGTGCACTGAAGCCCGCAAGCAGATTAACCGGCAAAGGATACTTTTAGAGGGGCTTATTCTTACTTTAACTAAAAAAGCCCACTCCAAGAGCAAGAACTTCCGCCACCAAGAAGCGGATAAACTTTATCAGGCAATTCAGGGCATAAAGTCTGCTAATGACGAGTTATTTTTCGCAGAGCAGGCGGTATTCTCTGATGCCTGACAAAACGAGTTTGGCAGTTCTCTGAAAAACTGCCCCCTTTCTATGTTAACCAATAATCTATAAATAACTATTGTTAAACTTATGAATAAATATAATCCAATTTTAGATGACAATTATAATGGCTGTTTGCCAAATCCGAAAGATGCGCGCGATATAGTTTTTGGCGATATTCCAGAAGTTTTCAAAGCTGACCCAAGCGCGCCAAGTTGGGAGCAGGGATATTCTGTTGAAAAAACTTTCGGCAAATTAAAAAGAGAACATCAGGGCTCGAGTTCTTCCTGCGTGGGCCAGGGCTGGAGCAAATATTTGGAAATGTTGGAATTGGTTGAGAATAAAAAAATTACTGACTTGTCCGCTAAATTTGTTTACCGACAAATCTTTCAGTCGAATGGGGGAGCATATATTAGAGACGGGGCAAAACTTGCGGTGGGGCAAGGGGATTGCGAGGAAAAATTATGTTTGTCTTATAATAATGGAAAAAATCCAAGCGAGGAATTTATGCGTTCTGGCAATATCATTCAGTCAATGAAAGACAATGCCTTAACTTTTCAATCAAAGAAATTCGTTAACCTGCCGGTATCATTTCCTCTAACTAATGAAGATTGGGAGAACATGAAACAGCTTGTTTGGCAATATCACGGCTTTGTGGCCGGCTACTCCGGACATTGCCAATATTTTTGCGAATACGGCTTAACTCCAGAAGGCAAAAAGTATGTTGGAACAATAGGAAGCTACGGCGAGGGTTCTGATATGCAATACTCTGAATTTATTGTTAACCGCGGAGCTAAGATATTTGATATCACTTCGCTTGTTGATTTGCCCAATCCGCCGAATAAAATAAACCGGCCTAAATATATTGAGAAAGTTGTTAAAACGAAAGACGACCCAAAATGCTGGGTTATTTATTGTGGAATGAAATTTGAAATAGTGGGAAATAAGATTATGGACTTGTTAGGGTTGAGTTTTAGCGAGGTTCAAGAAATAAGCGAACATGAGTTTAATGGCTATGCTCTTGCTTCCCCGATAACCGAAGACCGGATTGACACTTTCAAGGAGTTTTTTAATTTGTCGCCAGCTGAATGGAAAATTAAATATAGCCCGAAGCCGATTGATAAGGTTGTAGGAGTATTCCAGTTTTTAATTGAAGTAATATCAGAGCTTTTTGGAAAAATTAAATTTGGAGGAAATATAGAATTCTTGGGCAGGCATAGGTTGGGATATAATTGCGTGTTGTATGCTCGGTCGCATTATCCAAACTTGCCGGAGGGATTATGGAATCTGCGCCAAAAGAGGGCGATTATAAACTCTTCTACTCCTCAAGTTGGCTGTGTGGCCATTATGAATACCGGATGGATTGGTCATTGCGGGATAGTTGAAAGTTTTATGGGCGATCAATCAAATCCAGGCGAGATAACAATAGTTGAGGCGAACTATAAGAGGGGATATATTAGCCGCAGAACTGGTCGGCCTGCGGACTTAAAACTAATTGGTTATTTTACATGAACACAGAATTACTTAAAAGATTAAAAACTTTCGGATGGAATTTATTATATGTTGTTATTGCATTTGCGATAGAATGGATTGCGGATAATATTGGATTGCTTGAATTGCCGCCGCTAGTCACGACAATAATCGGATTATTATTGGCGCAGGTAAGCAAGTGGTGGGCAAATCATCAAAATTTAGTTGGAAAAACATTTTTCGGTTATAGGAAATAATTCCCCTGGGAAAAACCCTTATAAGATAATCCGCGCGGTAATTCTTATCGGGGTTTTTTATTTGGAAAATAATCACAATCAAAATAAAAAATACATAAGCAACTTTCGGGTGGCTTTTGGGTTTTTAAGAAAAAATGATGCAATAAAATCGCTTTATAGCCCCGCAAATTTAGTGAGTTGATATATTCCTCGGCTAATTTTACTTGACAAAGAGAGTGGGGGAGTGGTAAATAAAAAATACCACTTGCCGGAGGAAAGAGAGGTGAAATTATGAGAGCAATTATTACTAAAAACGGGCGGCCGGCCGGATTCGGCAGTATGTTTATTGATGACGGCAATATAAAATATTGCGTTGGATATTGCCAAAACTGCCGTGAAAAAATCGGCTTAACCGGACAGGCGCTAAATGAGCTTGCTGAAAAACTTCCGGGCAGAATAAGATTTTTTATTTGGCGAATTACTAATGCAAAGATTGCAATTCCTAAATAAAAAAACACCCCGCGCTTGCGGGGCAAATGTGGATAACTTCTTTTGAGAATAAAAAAATAAGCACAACAAAGCCATTTTTTAGAGCATTGAAAAACTATTGACAGCATTTGCAGAATAGATTAATATCTAAGCACAACCTGAAACTCACCAATTTTAGAAGCCAAAAAGGGCTTTAAAAAATAAACTATCAACTGAGTGTAAGAGATAGCCAACTCTGTTATCAGTTTATTATAAAAATGGGTGAGTTTCAATAAGGAACTCGCCTATTTTTTATGAAAAAACCATACAAATGGAGAGACGCTAAAAAAAGAAGACACGAAATTTATAAGGTGCGAAAGCATACGGATTTTACTTTGGCAGAAATTGGAGAAATGTTTGACGGAATTACCGCGGAAAGAGTTAGACAAATTGTTAATGCTGAAAAAAGGGCGATAGAACTTTCAAAGGTCGATAAAAATAAAAACCAATAAATAAAAAAATGACACATACAGCTTGGTTAATCTTAGACATCCTTTTCCTGCCAACTATGATAGCCCTCGCGTTATCGCCGTTGGTTTGGAAAATTGTTAAAAAGATATGACTGCAAATCAAATAAAGTGCTTAGAAAAATTTAGGGTTAAGGATTTAGAAAATCCGGCTATCCTAAAATTTATTACCAATGTTTTTGAGAAAGAAGATTGGAGCAAAAACTTTGATTTTTTATCGGAGATTGATGCTTCAATGCTTATCTTCGATTACAGCAAATAGTTAATTAACAAGGGGATTAGTTGAGGGGGAGACAAGCGAGTGCGTTATGCAGATCCGCTTGGCGTCATTCGCCTCTCCTCAACTCTTAAAAAAATGGACAAACAAAATAAACTTGTGCCGGTTGAACAATCAGCGCAAGGACTAATCTCTCAGGCAATAGACAAAGGCGTTTCCGTTGAAACAATGGAAAAGTTGATGACGTTGCAGGAGAGATGGGAAAAAAATCAGGCCAAGAAAGCCTTTGACGAGGCAATATCAAATTTTCAAAAAAGTTGCCCCGTTATTGCTAAGACAAAAAAGGTTCTAAATAAGGATGGACGAACCATCCGGTATCAATACGCGCCGTTAGAAGCGATTATTGAGCAGATTAAAGGGATATTATCGGACAATAGCCTTTCTTATAAATGGGAGGTTGAGAATAAAGAAAATGCTATTCGCGCTATTGCTATTGTTTCTCATATTGCCGGACACTCCGAAACAAGCTCTTTTGAAGTTCCGATTGACAAAGAGGGATTTATGACTGCGCCGCAGAAATACGCTTCGGCTCTTACATTCGCCAAACGATATGCTTTTTGCGATGTTTTAGGAATTTCAACAGCTGACGAGGATACGGATGCCACTGATGTTAATAAAGAGCCAGATGTTAAATCTACTAAAGCGAAGATAATGCTTCTGCTTAGAACTCTTGGGCGCGAATCTAAAACCAAAGCGGAAGTAGAAAAATCCATTAAGGATTTAGTTCAATTACCCCTCTCTGAAAAAAACTATGCGGAGATAGTTAGTCGCTTAGAGGCCTTGGTTAAAGAAAGGGACGAATATGAAAATAGTCAAGTTTAATGACGAAAGGGAATGGCTTGACGCGCGGCGAGGGAAGATAACCGGAACGCGGCTTAAAGATTTAATAAACAAAAGAGGCGGAAAGCCAAAGATTGGATTTTATGAATTGATTGCCGAAAGGGTTGCTTTGCCGGCTGATAGCGAGCCAGCTATGGATAGGGGAAAAAGAATTGAAAAAGAGGCAGTCGAAAGATTTGAAAAAGAAACCAAGAAGAAAGTTAATACTGATTTGGTTATTTGGGAGAGAGACGACAATAAAGATATAGCCATTTCTCCGGATGGTTATATCGGCAAAACAGAGGCCGTTGAGTGCAAATGCTTATCTTCTGCTCGGCATATTGAGGCATTGCTTACCAAAGAGATACCCAAAGATTACGAAGAGCAAGTCCTTCAATACTTTATAGTCAACGACACGCTTAAAACTCTGTATTTTGTGTTCTATGACCCGCGCATGCCCAAAGATTTCTTTTATTTTTCAGTTAAACGGAAAGATGTTAAGGAAAAAGTTATTGAATATCTTGAACTGGAAAAGCAGGTTTTAAAAGAAATTGAGGAAATAGAAAAACAATTGACATTCTGATAGGTTTTTACCTCCGCGCTTCTTTAAACATCCTTTTGGAGCGCGGGGATTAGAAACTAATCTTACTTGCCAAGATTATGGATAAAAAAACATTTCAGGCCCCGGCCATACTTACCAGAGTTGGAACGCTGTCTGACGGAGGCCTAAGCCTAAATTTTCATACACAAGAACTATCTAACGAGGAAAAAGCCTTATTGATGGAATATAACCAAAAATACGGCTGGTTGTTATTTAAAGAAAATATTTTTGAAGAAGTTGAAATACCAAAGGATAACGCGCCGTCTGACGAACAGAAAAGCCCAAGCCAAAGATTACGCGCGGTTGTCTTTTTGCTATCAAAACAAAAAGGGATATTACCGGAAAAGTTTGAAGAATATTACCGGAAAATTATGGAGGGATTTATTAACAACGTTAAAGACAAGCTTCAATGAATAGCGAAAAGAAAACCACAATGCATAAGCAGATAATAGAATTTTGTAAAAAATATCCTGGCTGGATGAGGAGTTCTTTTCTTATACGATCCGAAACAACAGAAGGTTATATCGGACAATCTGGAGACAGGAGAGCGAGGGAACTTGTTAAAACACAAAATAATCCGGCAGGAATTTTAGAGAGAAAAAGAGGCAGAGAATTATTGGCTGAGGGGATTGAAAAAGATGCTTTCGGATATGAAATTGAAAGGACTAATGCTTATTTTCGGCTGATAGGAGGATTAAAACTACCGGAAAAAGTGAAAATTGAAAAGGTTGAAGCTCCAAAATTAGAATATAGAATTGAGGAAATTGATAGGAATACGGTTAGGCGAGTGTTAATAAATCAAACATAAATATGCGAAATCAATGGCGTAAAATTTATACTTCTTTATTTGAAAATGATGACCTTGGATTAATGCCTTTACAGATAAGATTTTTTTATATTGGATTGATAGTTTTTTCAGACGATTTTGGCAGGTTGAAAGGAAATCCGAAGTGGTTGCGCGCGATGATTTTTCCGTACGATGACGTGTCGGATGCGCAAATTTATGGTTATGTGGCGAATTTGGAGCGAAAAAACAAGCTAAAAACATATCAAGTAGAGGATGAGGTTTATGTCCAACTTATTAAATGGACTAAATATAATAAACCAAGAAAAGATAGAATTAGAGCCAAAAATTGCCCATCTCCATTGGCAACCAGCGGTCAACCAGCGGTCAACCAAGTGGCAACCAGCGGTCAACAGGTGGTATGTCTAGATAAGATAAGAGTAGATAAGAATAGAGAAGATAAGAATATAATTAGCAAACCGCCTTCGGCGGACTTGCCCAAAAATAATAATCTAAATTTTTTTATTGAATTTTTTAAGCCGGTTAATCCAAATTATACGGATATTTATAAAAATAAAACTCAGCGCAAAGCGTTAGAAGAATTGGTAGAAAAACACGGGGTTGAGAAAATAACCAGAACTTTAAAGATTTTACCGGCGACAATAAACCAAAAATTCGCGCCGGTTATAACAACACCCTTGCAGTTAAAAAATAAATTGGGCAGTTTGATAGCTTTTGTCCAGCGACAACAGCAGGCAAAAGTTAAAGTGGCCGCGCCATTTCAAAAAGAATGAAAATTTTAAAGTTAATTTCAGGAAAAGAATATTTCTTAGATGATGATGAGGCGGATTATATCAAGAAAATGATTGTTAATAGCGATTTTATTCCATTAGCCAATGGCGACTTGATAAACACTAAAGCAATTGAGCGAATTAGCGAGCCGGACAAAAAACCTCATTGGAATTATTATCCGCTTTCTCAAGACAAAGAGGGCAACTGGTATTTTTATAGGGAAGGCAGAAGAGTTTATCTTGAACAGAATAATTTTGAAGAAATTAATTATCAGGATGATCCGAAATATATATCTATGCCTAAAGTGAGCGTTTTAAGACAAATTGAGCAAAAAAAATAATGATTGCAGAAAATCCTAAAAGAATTATTAATTATATTTTATTTTTGACTGCGATAGCATTCGGATTATTTATTGGATATTTTATTGATTTATTATTATCTATCCCGTCTTTGGCCAGCTTTGAATATTCGGCACCGGTTGAAACAAAGGCTTTGTCCGCGGATAAGGTTGAAAAATATTCAAAAATAAACGCGGTTGTTACTGCTTATTGCCCCAATAGCTGTGATGACCCTGATTGCATTATGGCCAATGGAGAAAAAGCATATTACGGGGCCGCGGCTTGCCCGCGCGCCATCCCATTTGGAACAAAAATAAAGGTCGATGGTTATGAGTTCGTTTGCAAAGACAGGCTGGCGCGAAAGTACGATGACAGGTTTGATATTTTTATGGACGATTGCGAAAACGCCAGGCTGTCGGGCAAGCATAATGAGGAGGTAATAATTTATCAATAAAAAATGATTAATATTTATCAAATTTTAAATAAAGAATTCCTGGTTTTTAATAATAAGCTATTTGTTGAGGCAGATAAAAATCCAGAGCTGGTGGAAACGAAGCCGGTTGAAATGCCGAAAGTGAAAACCAAACGGGGGGGGGGCATTTAAAGGAATAAAAAAGAAAAAGGGCAAGAGCAGTATTTCGGAGGAAGTATTTATGGATATGGTGAAAGAAGTTGGCAATGGCAGATCTGTTATTGATGTATGCGGAGAATACGAAATGAAGCCATCGGCATTCTATGCGCGGAAGAACTACATGAAAAAAGCAGGCAAGTTTCAAAAGAATGATGGAGATGACGAGGACAAAATAGCAAGCGGAAAAGAGAGGTTTAATTATGAATGCGGTAAGTGCGGGTTTAAGTTTATCAGCACAATTCCACCGAATAAAATAAAGTGCCCTGATTGTAGCGCTAAACCGCAATTAGTCAGCGAATAAAATAATTTAAAATTTAACATGGAAATAATAATTAAAACACAAAAGGAGTTAGATAATATTCCGCTGGATTGCAAGGACACGATTTACATCGAAGGCGGGACTCAAGAAAATCCGCTGATTTTAAAAGTTAAATACGAACACGCGTTTGTTGTTGTGCGAGGCTCCGCGCAAATAATCATGCGGGAAAATAGCGTTGTTCAGCGCATGTGGGAAAATAGCGTTGTCCAGGACATGTGGGAAAATAGCGTTGTCCAGGACATGCGGGAAAATAGCGTTGTCCAGCGCATGTGGGAAAATAGCGTTGTTCAGGACATGCGGGAAAATAGCGTTGTTCAGGACATGCG
>Ga0208245_1000806_pt1 | contig 22503 bp, 22 predicted proteins | sample RifOxyC1_FD_184035 | JGI IMG/M metagenome (GOLD analysis project Ga0208245, IMG submission 184035) | Soil microbial communities from Rifle, Colorado - Rifle Oxygen_injection C1 (SPAdes) | ecosystem: Environmental > Terrestrial > Deep subsurface > Rock core/Sediment | place: Rifle, Colorado... | reverse complement strand
TTACCATATTTTATTCTATCATACTTCCGCCCAAAAATCAAGCTCTGCTGCGGGACTTGGACTCGAACCAAGATACCATCCTCCAGAGGGATGTGTCCTACCATTAGACGATCCCGCAAAATAAAAATTATATCTCCAAATATTTTTTAACAACCACAAAACTTGAAATTACTCCAACACCTATTCCAAAGAATAATTGAATTAAAACAAAAATCCACCAATTAGTCAAGAAATATCCAATCAGGCTAAATCCTGGTAGCAATGCCCCCGCGTAGGATGACAACAGATAAGCCAGCGCCCCTGAAATTAAAAAGCACAAAACAAAAGCAATAAATCCGTAAATTGCCCCGCAAATTATAAAAGGCCCGCGAATAAACCAATCGGAGGCCCCAACCACCCTCATTGTGCCAATCTCTTCCTTTGAATTATCTATTGCAAGTTTTATTGTGTTAAAAACAACCATTATGCCAAGTATTGTTAAAACGATTGAAAGAAAAATTCCAACGCTGTTTATATTTGTGGTGATTGAATAAATTTTTTTTATTGTATCTTCTTTTTGCGAAAAATCCACCTTGTCAATAAGCTTGCTGAAATCCGATGTTTGTAAAATGTTGGCAACTTGTTCATACTGCAACGGGTCTCCGTTGGTTGTAATGTTTAACGACGGCAAAAAAGGGTTGCCCCCAACTTCCTGCAGGGCTTTTGCCAAAACCGGATTGTTCTGATGTTTTTTGTTGAAGTCCTCAAGAGCGTCACTTTCCGAAACATATTCTATATTTTTAATATTTGGGGTTGTTTCTATAATTTCATCCCTTACTCCCAAGACGTCTGCCTCCGCGGTTCCATCAACAAAATAGGCTGTAATGTCAATTTTATTCTTAATTTCCGATGTTAGGTAAGAAGTTATGCCGCGAAAAAACAATAATCCCGAAACCAGCATTATCATAACAATCAAAACAAAAATTGCGGCAACCGAGATGCCCTTGTTTCTGTTAAAATCGTTTACCGCAAATCCCAAGATTCTCTTTAAATTTGTAAGCATTTGTATATTTGTAATTGTTAGTAGATTAGTAGCCTATATAATAAATTTACCCTCTGCTTCGTCGCGAATTATCCTGCCATTTTCAAGCGTTATTACTCTTTGCCCCAGCTTATTAATAACCTCTCTGTCGTGCGTGGACAAAATAACCGTCCGGCCCGTTTGGTGTATTTTCCTTAAAAGAGAAACAACCTCATAAGAATTATACGGGTCTAAATTTCCTGTTGGCTCGTCTGCAATTATGATTTCGGGATGGTTTACCAAGGCCCTTGCAATTGCCAGCCTTTGCTGTTCTCCGCCCGAAAGCTCACTTGGAAAATTATTTATTTTATCTTTTATACCAATTACTTCCAAAACCTTTGGAACTTCTTCGTCAATTTCCCGATTTTCCTTACCTTCAACCTGCATTACATAAGCCACATTTTCGTAAACGGTTTTTGCTGAAAGAAGCCTATAATCCTGAAAAATTCCCCCAATTTTTCTTCTTACTTCCTGCAGTTGCAAGGAATCCATGTCTTTAACATTCATACCTTTAAAATAAACTTCCCCTGAAGTCGGATTTTCCAGCCCTAAAATCAGCCGCAGCAATGTTGTTTTTCCGGCTCCCGATTTCCCAACAATGGAAACAAACTCCCCTTCTTTTATTTCAAAAGAAATATTACTCAAAACAACCGCATTATCCTGATAAATTTTACTGACGTTCTCAAATCTAATCATTGTATTTCAATTCGGCTTCAATAAATTTTTCCAAATCGCCCTCAAGCACGCTTTCGGCGTCCGATGTTTCATATTGCGTACGCAAATCTTTTACCATTTTATACGGGTGCAACACGTACGACCTAATCTGGCTTCCAAATGAATTGGAAATATTTTTACCCTTAATTTCTTCAATTTCTTTTACGTGCTGGGCTTCTTTCAACTGATAAAGCTTTCCCAGTAAAATTTTCATTGCATTTTGCTTATTTTTTCCCTGCAACCTTTCTGTTTGACTCGCCACCACAAGTCCTGTTGGAATATGAGTTATTCTTACGGCCGATTCCGTTTTATTTACATACTGCCCTCCCGGCCCCGAAGCTCTAAACGTGTCTATTTTTAAGTCTTCTTGCCTTATCTCCAACTCCCCTTCTTTTTCTTTTATTTCCGGCAAAACATTTACCTGCGCAAATGATGTTTGGCGCAATTTTTGCGCGTTAAATGGAGAAATCCTCACAAGCCTGTGCACTCCCGATTCTTTTTTTAAAAATCCGTAGGCGTAGTTTCCTTTAATTTCAATTGTAGCCGACTTTGTGCCAATTCTTCCTTCAGGACCTCCACCCTCGCCATATGCCTGATGCAAAACTAAAAACTCGTAGCCCTTTGTCGCACAATACTTTTCGTACATTCTCAAAAGCATTGTTGCCCAATCCTGCGAATCTTGCCCGCCTGCCCCAGAGAATATTTCCATAATTGCGTTTCCCCCGTCGTACTTCCCGGATAAAAAAGTTTTAAACTCTTGCTTGTCTATTTTTTTATCCAGATCCTTTAACCCATTTTCATCGTCTAAAATTTTGGCGTCTTCCAGCTCTCTCGTAATATTTTCCAGTATTTCAATTTCTCCTTTTATTTGTGAAATTTCTTGCTGGATTTCAGCCGCTTTTTCATTATCTGCCCAAAAATCAGGCAGTAATGTTTTGGCTTCCAGCTCTTTCAGCTTTTCTTTTTTCCCGGGAATATCAAAGCCGCTCCATCAGCTGATGGAGCCTGTTTTCCAACTCAATAATTTTATTTTCTTTCTCTGCCATCTTTTTTTAATTTTAGCACATCAAAAATAAAAAAAAAGAGGCCATCTAACACAGACAACCTCAGACTGTTTAATTTGCCAGAGCTTTAGGGCTCCAACCTAGTTTTGTCCGACTACGGACCTGCGTGGCTTGAGCGCGATCAAGTCCACGCAACCGGATTGCACCACGCCCGGATAGGCGGCGTAGCCGATCTGGCACAGCCTCAGAGCCGGTCTGCCCGGAAGATAGATTCCATCCATGATAACCCTTGGGCTCCGAATTCGAAGCACCCGTCCGTGAACCTCCATGTCGCCAAATCCTGCTCGCACCGTCTGCCAAAACATCTGGCAGATTTGAGCATACTCATCCTCGGTGAGTGGCTCGTTCTTCTCATCCATAAAAGCATACCAGAGACAATCGGGCAAATTCTGCCCATAGAGTTCGCGCATGAACTCCGGAAGTCCCTCAAGGTCCATCCAATCCTTGCCGACGAGGTATCGGCTGGCCGTCGAACGAGTAGCTCTATCCCACTGCCGGTTCCGGCATTCCCGTTGATAGTTGTCCTCGTTGACCCTGCGATCAAACTCCGCCTGTTGCTCCCGCCGCTTTTTGTTGAAATAGTAGGCAACAATTTCGACGCTAGCGCCAAGCAGACCAATGCACACCATCCACACCGACGCTTGAAATAAGTCCACAGTGATACCTCCGGCCCATGGCCAGCTAGAGAAACGGTAAACCCATATTTTGCTCTCAATGAGCGCCTATTATAAGCATAACATAGATAATGCTATGTTGTCAAATATCGTTTTTAAATGGAGCCGATGGTCGGATTTGAACCGACGACCCACGCTTTACGAAAGCGTTGCTCTACCACTGAGCTACATCGGCATACATGAGCGAGTGAGCGGAGTCGGACCGCCGTCTATTCCTTGGGAAGGAATCATAATAGCCGTTATACGACACTCGCTTACTTAAAAAAATATTTTATCTTTTGCCAAACATTATTCCAAAAATTATTGCCCTGCTGGTTTGCGTTGTCGTCCTGCTCGGGCATTATAAAAGAAATTGCTTTTTCTCCGGATTTTTGCATATTCGCCTCCTCGCGCGCCACCTTTTCAATATAATCTTTATCCTCCGAATTGGCAATCTGTTCCTCTAGCTTTTTGCTGCTTTCCTGAATTTTACTTATTTGCTCGGAATAATTTTTAACCTGGTCTGTCAATTCTTTTTTTCTAAGATAAAGCCTAACGTTGGCAAAAATTAATAGCAAGAACACCACCAAAAATATTCCCACAAACGTTTTAAATAAAATATCCTCCTTTTCCCTATTTTGCTTTTTGGAAAAATCTGCTACCATTAATCTATGAAATCTAAAAAAATATTTAAGGTCGTTTGGACCATTTTAATAAGCCTTGTAGCCATTAGCACTGTTCTGTTTTTGGTGGCGCCCGTGCTATATTAAATATTAGCAACTACCCCAGTCCCACGCTATTTACCGCCCACTCATAAACATCCAACATCTTTTTAGCCTGCTCCACGGATATTTTAAAATCAGGGTTGTAAACAATGGAATTTCTTGCCTCATGGGCGCTAAGAAGTTCTCCCGTTTTGTCTGACAGCATTCTGCCGGAAGCTTTTAGAGATTCTTCAAAACTGTCCTCTCCAAAACCTGCATCCTGCAATGTCTCGCTTAAAAAATCGTCAGCCTCAATTAACGCTAGCTTAATATCTGATTCTGCCCCAGACTCAACTCTCTTCTTGATTTTTGACCACCTTTTAGAAATTTCCCTTAACCCGTATGATTTCCATGAAAAAAATTCCGTCACGTCTTCCAAGAACTTATACTGAAGCCAGCTGGAATTTATCATAAAATAAATAACTCCAGCCAAGAAAAACATTGCAAAAGTAACGAAAACAATTTTCACAGGAAAAAGATAATCCTGCAATTGCGAAGACGAAATAAAATAAATAAAATCTCTAACTCCTAAAATATTGTATAATTCATCCCACGTCATATTATCTTATGATAACATTTTTTCCAGTTCGGACGCAATTGCCAAAATTTTATTCTCTTCAAAGTGATTCCCAATTATCTGCAAGCCAACCGGCAACTCGCCTATTTTTCCAACGGGCAGAGACAATCCGGGCAAACCTGCCAATTTCGTCGGAATAGTGTAAATATCGGCCAAATACATAGAGAGGGGGCCATTAATTTTTTCACCAATTTTGAACGCCGGAAACGGCGAAACCGGACAAAAAAGCAAATCCACTCCGCCAGCCGGCAGATCAAATGCCTTTGCAAAATCTTCCCGTATAAGTTGTCTTACCTCCTGCGCCTTTTTATAATATGCATCATAATATCCCGAAGACAAACAATATGTTCCCAGCATTATTCTCCTTTTTACTTCAGCTCCCAAACCCTTTCCTCTGCTTTTTAAATAAACTTCCAGCAAATTTTCCGCTGGTCCTGATAGTCCGTATTTTATTCCGTCAAATCTGGCTAAATTAGCAGAAATTTCAGACGGGTCAATCACATAATAACAGGCAAGAGCAAATTCCGTACTCGGCAGGCTTATTCCCACTATTTCTGCTCCGGCATCCTCGGCTTTTTTTATTACACTTTTGATTATTTTCTCAACTTCCGGCTCAACTCCTTCAGAAAAATATTCTTTTGGAACGCCAATGCGCATAGCTTTTAGGTTGTAGGGTTTAGCGTTTAGTGATTCTAAATTTAATTCGGCGCTAGTTGCATCCATCGAGTCCTTGCCTTTTATAGAGTCAAAAACAATTTTTGCGTCTTCAATATTTTTGGCAAAAGGCCCGATTTGGTCTAATGAAGATGCATGAGCAATCAGCCCATATCTTGAAACAGCTCCATATGTGGGGCACAAACCAACAACTCCGCAAAGAGATGCCGGTTGTCTTATTGATCCCCCTGTGTCAGATCCCAAAGTATAACAGGCCATATTTGCGGCAACAGCCGCAGCAGAACCGCCCGAGCTTCCACCAGCAACCCTTGTTTTGTCGTGAGGATTTTTTGTAACTCCAAATGCTGAATTTTCAGTGGACGAGCCCATTGTAAATTCATCTGTGTTTGTCTTGCCCAAAATAATAGCTCCTTGCTCTTTTAATTTTTTTATAACTGTTGCGTCGTAGGGAGCCACATAATTTTCCAAAATTTTAGACCCGGCGGTGCACTTTTCGCCCTCAACCATTATTGCATCCTTAATCGCGCAAGGAATTCCGCAAAGCATTGAAAAATCATGCCCTTCGACTCCGCTCAGGGCGATTCTCTCATCGACTCGAATCGCCTGTTCCAAAGCCAATTTTTCTGTTACAGATAAAAACGCGTTTAATTCCCCATCAAAATCTTTTATTTTTTTCAAATAAGCCTTTGTCAGATCAACAGAAGTAAAATCTCCATTTTTTAAGCCTTCGTGCGCCTCGCGAATTGTAAGTGTAGTTAAATCCATTACAGGATAGTTTTCACCTTAATATAATCATCTTTTTTGTCCGGCGTTGCTTTTATCAACTTCTCAACCAAACCTGCATCTCTCGGCAAAATTTCGTCTTTCCTCGCCTCGCCGTAGCCTTTGGCAAAGGCGGGTCGCTCGGTAATTTTCGGCGCCTTTTGCAACAGAGCAAAATAATCCAAAATCGCAGACATGTCCGCCTGCATTTTTATTATTTCTTCTTCCGTTAATTCCAATCTGGCCAATTTCGCTATATGCTCAACTTCTTCCTTAGAAATCATACCCTATAATTTTAAATTTAAAATTATAAATTAAAAATTTACGCCGGCACTAATCCTTCTTCGTCTTTACTCATCACTTCGGACAAGGTTTCAATGTTTTCCAAGGCAATTCCGGCTCCGCGCACAACCGAGGTTAAGGGGTCGTCAATTATTTTACACGGCATTTTGGTTTCTTTTGAAATCAACTGGTCAAGCCCGCGTAAAAGAGACCCGCCACCGGCCAAATAAATTCCGTTTGTCATTACATCTGCCAAAAGTTCTGGCGGAGTTTCCTCTATTGTTGTTTTTATTGCCGCTACAATTTGTTTTACAGACCTGTCTAACGCTCTTTGCACGTCATCATTAAAAATAACCACCTCTTCTGGTAAGCCCGTTACCAAATTTCTTCCGCGCATAGGCATTTCTTTTTTTTCTTTTAAGGGGACGGCTGATCCTATGTTAATTTTTATCGCTTCTGCGGTTCTTTCTCCAATCAATAATTTATATTCCTTTTGCGCAAAATCAATTATGTCATTGTTTAATTTGTCTCCGGCAACCCTTAAGGACCTAAATGCCACAATTCCTCCCAAAGAAATTACCGCCACCTCGGTTGTCCCTCCGCCAATATCCACAATAAAATTTCCTCCCGGATCCTGAATTGGGAGCTTTGCCCCAATAGCAGAAGCCAAGGGCTCCTCAATTAAAAATACTGTTCTGGCTCCCGCGTTTTTTGCGGCGTCTCTTACTGCTTTTCTCTCAACCTCTGTTACTCCGCATGGAATTCCTATAATTACCCTTGGATTATATCCCATGCCAAACATTTTTTTTCCGTCAGCCGCGGCTTTTTCAATAAAATATTTTAACATTTGCTCAGTTACCTCAAAGTCAGAAATAACTCCTGAAACCAGGGGTCTTGTAGCGGTAATATATGATGGTGTGCGGCCAACCATTTTCTTTGCCTCCTCTCCAATTGCCAAAATCTGCCCGGTTTTATTGTTTACCGCAACCACCGAGGGCTCGTTTATAATTATTCCCCTGTCTTTTACATAAACCAGCGAATTGGCGGTTCCCAAATCAATTGCCATATCCACCGACAAAAAAGAAAACATTTTTCCAAATCTATTTTTAGCCATTTTTTATAATTTTTATAAACTCTTTTATTTTCACCAGCCTAACCGCGCTTTTTGCCCTTTCTTTCAATTCAACTGAATTTTTTAGCAAAGTTTTTTCCGACACAACAATTCTGTATGGAATGCCCAGCAAGTCCGCATCGGCAAACTTTTCTCCGGCGGTTTTGTCTTGCCTCTCGTCGTATAATATCTCAATATCTTCCTTTTGTAAATCTGTGTATAATTTTTCAGCAAGCTTTAAAACTTTTTTATCCTGCCCAACGGGAATTAAGTGCGCCAAAAACGGAGCAACCTCTCTAGGCCAAATAATCCCTTTATCGTCGTGATTAGCCTCCACAACCGCCCCCATTGTCCTGCCAAGCCCGATACCATAGCAACCCATGATTACAGGCTTTTCTGAGCCGTCTTTATCGCGAAATTTTAAATCAAAAGGAGCAGAAAACTTTGTTCCAAGACTGAAAATATTTCCCACCTCAACGGCTTTTTTTTCTTCAAAATCACCGCCCTTACATTCCGGGCAAGTTGGATTTTCCTCTTTAATTTCTTTGTTAATTGCCAGTTTGCATTTTTGGCAAATATAAATTGTGTCTTCGCCCGCTTCGGCAACCATTTGATACTCGTGTGAATATTTTGAAAAACTCCCACCCGATGCCAAAGTTACATAAGCTTTAATTCCCATTTGTTTAAAAACACTCAAATAAACCTTTTTCATTTTGTCATAATATTTTTCAAAATCCTCTTGAGTCGCATGAAGAGAATATAAGTCTTTCATCAAAAATTCCCTAGTTCTTAAAATACCGGATTTTGCGCGCAATTCATTTCTGAATTTATTCTGAAATTGAAAAACCGAAATTGGTAAATCTTTGTAAGAAAAAACAATTTTTTTAGCCAAAGGCACAACCACCTCCTCGTGTGTTGGAGCCAAGGCGACATCTTTGTCTCCCGCGCCTTTTAGCTTAAACAAAACATCAAAATTTTCCCACCTGTCGGTTTTCACCCAATTTTCTTTTGGAGTCAAAGAAGGCATTAAAATCTCTTGACCGTTTGCGGGAGCTTCAACCATGTTTTTCCTGATTATACCCTCAATGTTTTTTAAAACGCGGAATCCCAACGGCAAAAACGAATAAACTCCGGCCATAAGCTGGTCAACATATCCCGCCCTTGTCAGTAAATCATGCGAAACCGACTCCACATCCGAGGACTTATTTTTATCCGTTTTATAAAATAATTTTGATTGAAGCATGTTTTTAATATTTAATTTACATTACTTCTTGTTGATAGCATTGCTCGCAGTAAACAATCTCCGGGCGGTCTGGGGCATAAGATGTCTCAAATTCGTTAGTACATTTTCCGACGTGATGTGAGTGCTGTTTATCGCACATGCATTGTCGATGCCAGAGCTTTAAGGGATTTCTAAGATGAATACGTTGATAATGACGGCAATTAGGACACAAACGTGGAAGCGGAATATTCATCCGCTGATGAAATTCAAGCTCATGTGGTGTTATGCGGAATGCTTCAGTGCATTGCTCCAAACATCTTCCTTGATGACCACACTCAATCATTTGATTGGTAATGTCATCGCCAACAGTTTTAACATCATCTGGGATATCTGCATTTTTCATTGTTATATTATAATTCCTTGCCTCGATTTCTTTCCACGAATACCCGCGTTCCAATGCTTGTTCTTTTGAAAGCGGATAATATTCTTGAGCGATGGATTCGTTGTATGCAAACGGCGCGAGATCATTCGGGAAGAAATCGCCATATTTATATGTTCTGCCGTTTTTATCAATATATGGCATTTCTTCCATATGCTTGATAATTTTCGGAACCAAAGCTTCGTATTCATCTTTGCTATATTGTTTGTTCAAAATACAGTAATTCTTCTTCCTTAGGCCTTCACAGCCGAAGATTGATTTACAATTTTGGCATTCTTCGTTATATCGGCTGTCTTGGTTATAAAGGTTACGAATTCCAAATGCCGTGTTGGATCCGCTAAATCCGTGAGCAATTTCATAAAGCAACTCGCTATTAAAACCTTGAAATGAATTATCGTAACATTCCTTGGCGTTGTTTCTTATAAAAAACAAATACTTCGAATCTTCTGACTGACGTGAACTGAATGAATGGTGGACATTTTTTACCTCATAAAGATCATCTCCATCTGAATTAGTCGACTTGTATATGCGCGCGTGTCGATGCGGTACAGACATCCGCACTTCTTCAACTTTTTTAATAAATTCCAGGTGTGCCTCGTAACTGCCAAGGTTTATGGAACGTATAAATTTTTCATAATCTTCTTTTGTGTGCGACTGGTTGTAAATATAGTACTGTTTATTAATAAGACACACACACCCAAAACAATTCATACAGTTTCGGCACTCAATAAGATAGCGGCTATCCACACAGTCCATGGAAAAACTACCAAATAGTAATTTGTTAGACCGAGCGCATTCAAAATTTTCATAGCCCAATTCAATTTTTTCCGAAAATGCGACATCCAGTGTATCGCGCGAATCAAATACTTGGTTACCAAAATATACGCGTTCATTATTGTGTCCGCCAAACATCAAATAGCACTCCTTGAAATCAAGCCCGTAGTTACAATATTCGCTTGCAACAAAATTGTCGCGATAGAGATTAATTCTGGGAACTTTTGTTTGCAGTGATTGAAACTGGCTAAAAAACGGAATAGAAAAGTCGTACTCGCGACCGTAATCAATAGGGCTCCATTTGTCTGAGAGCCAGCAATCGCGGCAGTAGATGGTATACGGACGGTCGGGATTATAGATGGTGAGCAATTTCTCTCCACATAGCGCACATTCACGTTTATACAAAACCCTATTGTTACGAAACGACAGCCGTCGTTGAAACCGACAATCCGGGCAAAATGTTGGTGGTGGAACTTTCATTTTTTCGTAGAACGCAAAATCATCGGGCTCAATTAAGAACTCTTTTTTACAATTTTGACAATTTATATTTTTTGCATCCATAGCTAAAATTTATAAACAAAGCTATTCCAAAGTTCTCAAGAACTTGAGAATAGCTAACCCCCTGTTTGTTATTTTGTGGCGGACATTATGGCCTTCATACCTTTTTACCACGAATCCTGCGGTTGCCAATCTTTTTATATGCTCCGATAAGGTTTTAAAATTAACATCCAGCTTTTCTGAAATATTTACTAAAGATAATTCGGGATTATTTTTCAGCAACTCTAAAATTTCGATTCGTCTATGATTGGAGACACCCTTAACTATTCTTTCTAGTTGATAATAACTTTTGTATTGAACTTCCTTTGTTTCCATAATAAATTTATTATATCACCCTTAGCGTTTATTCCAAAGTTCTTGAGAACTTAAGAACAGTAAAATGCGCCACATTTGGTTGTTTAATTACTTTTGTATTGATGATTTGAAATAGTCGGCGATGCGGGGAAAATCAAACCTGACGGTAATAAATATGGACAGAGTTATAAGAATAATGAAAAATACGATTGTTATGTTTTGTTCAACCTTTGCTGAAATGGACTTGCCTTTTATTTTTTCAATCAACAAAAATATTAGCTTTCCTCCATCAAGCGCGGGAATGGGAAATAAATTAAAAATTGCAAGAAAAATGGAAATCATTCCGATAAAATAGAGAAAAAATCCCGGGCCATAACTTGCCGCGTTTGCCAAAAATACTGTAATCCCCAAGGGGCCGGCAAATTCAGCTCCCGCAGGCAACCCTTTGGCCGTAAATAAATTTTTGAAAATTTCGTAAAATCCTTTTAGGGCGTTAATTGTTGACTGCCACGTGTAAACAGCGCCCTGAACCGGAGCCATATACCAAGACGTTTTTTCAACCAAAGAGGCCATTCTTTCAAGGCTAACACCCACAATACCCTGCCCTGCAGGAGGAGAAACTCTGGGCGTCAATCTAACTTCCAAATTTTTGCTGTTTCTCTCAATTACAACAACAATTTCTTTCCCTTTGTTGGCGCCGGTAATTTCCTGAAATTGGCTAACCTTGTTTATATTGGCAAACAAGCCATCGGCGCTTATGGACTTTATTGTGTCTCCTGCTTTTATGCCCGCAGATTCTGCCGGAGAATTTGGAGAAACCGCCACAACTCTTACTTGAGGATTTATTAGCCCAACCGAATCCTGCTCTCCAATGGGCAAATCGGCTCCTATAAAAAATACAACAGAAAAAATTGCTATTGCGGCAATCCAAAACGCCACAACCCCGCCAATAACAATTAAAACTCTTTTCCAAATTTTTAAACCCAAAAAACTTCTATAGTCGTCAATCCCCCCCTCCTCTCCATAAATTCTGACAAAAGCCCCAAGAGGCAACCAGTTTACAGAATAAATTGTTTCACCAAATTTTTTTCCAAAAATTCTTGGAGGATATCCAATTCCAAACTCTTCAACTTTTACGCCAAATTTTTTGGCAATAATAAAATGCCCAAACTCGTGAATAATCATTAAGACTATCAGGCTCAAAAACGCGATCACTAAGGTTATAATTGCTGAAATCATAAAATAAAAATTAAACTATTTCGTTTTTCTTTTTCTCAACTAAATTCTTTATTTTTTCCTGATGGTCGTCAACCACTTTTTGCAGTTCGTCTTTTCCTCTAAATTTATCGTCTTCAGAAATTAATTTGTCTTTTTGTGCTGTTTGAATTTTGTTCCAGCAGTCTTCTCTTGCGTGCCTGATTGTTTGCTTTGCCTGTTCGGCTTTTTCGCCCAACAGCTTGCTTAACTGGGTTCTGTATTCTTCGGTGAGCAAAGGTAGGTTTAACCTTATTAAATTTTTATCAACAGCCATTGACATTCCAAGTCCCGACTGGGAAATTGCGTTTTGTATTGGTTCAATATACGAAGCGTCCCATGGCTGTATTACAAGCTGGTTTGTGGCGGGGGCGGAAATAGATCCCAATTGTTTTAAGGGAAATTTTTGGCCAAAAGCATTTACTTCAATATCCTCAACTAAAGCCGGCGAAGCTCTTGATGTTCTAATTTTTGCAACCTCTCCCTCAAAGAACCTAAAAGCTTTGTCAAATTCGGGTTTTGCTTCGTCTATAATTTCCTTATAAGTCATTTTATGTTTCCATTAATAATATTTCCAATGCCAGTCTTTGATTGACGTTGGTAAATAATAATTTTTTATTTAAATCTTCTGTTAATTCTAATATTTTTTTATTTTTTATTAAATCCTTGCGCAGATATTTTTGTAAAACATAAATTGTTTCCACCAAACTTTGCTTTTCCCAGTCAACCCCTTTTACATACTTAAACTTTTTAGCTAAATCCTCGTTTAAAACCGGCAGTAATTCTTTTAATATCTCTTGTTCTCTTGCCAGCTTCTCTTTGTTTACCGGCAAATCCTTGGACCGGAAGAATTTAACTTGCTGGCACCTTGAAAAAATTGTGGGTAAAATCATATCGGGCTTTGAGGTAATCAGGAACAAAAGCGTTTTGCCTTTTGGCTCTTCCAAAGTTTTTAAAAAACAGCTCTGCGCCTCCTGATTCATTTTCTCGGCATCATCTATGATTACCGTCTTATACAAACCGTTATACGATTTGTAGCTCAAAAAATTCTGGACTTCTCTTATTTGCGAAATTTTTATTTCCCCACCATCTCCAAATTTCTCGTCTTTTCTGTTTTGTTCCTTCACAGTCATTAAATCAGGAAACTTGCATCCGGCCAATTCTGCAAATTCCTTGGCAAAAAGTTTTTTCCCAATCCCTTCCTCTCCGGTAAATAAATACGCGTGAGATAATTGGTCTACATCTAATTTCTTCTTCAAAAATTCCCATTGTTTTTTATGCCCAACTAGCATTTATTTCTTTGACATTACAACTTTTTTGTACTCCTCTAGATGTTCCAAAACAATTCCAGTGCCTTTTACCACGCAAAACAACGGCTCTTCTGCCACAAAACACGGCACTCCCGTGCTTTGGGCAACAAGCTCGTTTATTTTTGGCAATAATGCCCCGCCTCCGGCCATTATAATTCCCTTGTTCATAATGTCTGCAGAAAGCTCGGGCGGGGTTTCCGCCAAAACGTGTTTTGCGGCAGCAACTATTTCCGCCAAAACATCTGAAATTGCTTCGCAAACCTCATTGTTTGATATCTTAATGTTTCGTGGCAGGCCCAAAATTAAATCACGCCCTTGTATTTCCAGATATTTTAATTCTTTTTGCGGAAGAGCTGTTCCAACTTTTATTTTAATTTCTTCGGCCGATTGCGTTCCAATTGCCAAATTATATTTCTTTTTGATATATTCTGCTATTGTTGCGTCTATTTTATCTCCGGCAACTCTTATTGAGTGCCACGTTACAATGCCTCCCAAAGAAATTACCGCAACCTCCGAAGTTCCTCCGCCAATATCAATTATCATGTGGCCCGAGCACGAGTTAATTGGAATGCCCGCTCCAATGGCGGCCAAAATTGGCTCCTTTGCGACGTAGGCAGACTTGGCTCCGGCGGTTAACGCGGCTTCTATTACAGCCCTTCTTTCTGTGCTTGAAATTCCGGCAGGAACAGAAATTACCAACTCAGGTTTTAAAAATTTAAAACGGCTGGAAGTTTTATTTATAAAATACCGCATCATTGCCTGAGTAACTTTATAGTCGGCAATAACTCCGTCTTTTAACGGCCGATAAACTTTTATGTCTGCGGGAGTCCTTCCAATCATTTCTTTTGCATGCTCGCCCACAGCTAAAATTTTATTATCGGATAAAGAAACCGCCACAACCGACGGCTCATATAAAACAACTCCCTTGCCTTGAACATAAACAAGAGAATTACAGGTTCCCAGATCAATTGCTATTTTGTTATTAAACATACTATAATTTTAAATTTGAAATTTTAAATTCGACGAATATCTGCTCCAATTTTTTGTAGCCTTTCTTCAATTTTTTCGTATCCTCTGTCAATTTGGTAGGCATTATTTATTGTTGTTATCCCCTGCGCCATTAATCCGGCTATAATGAGGGCTGCGCCCGACCTTATATCCAAACTTGGCACCTCAATTCCGCGCAAACCTGTTGGGCCATTTACAATGGCTCTGTGCGGGTCGCAAAAAATTATGTCGGCGCCCATTTTGTTTAATTCCTCCAAATATTTTAACCTGCCTTCATACAAAGGGTCATGTATCAAAGTAGCACCTTTTGTTTGCGTTGCCAAGACTCCAAAATCCGGCAAAAGATCTGGCTGTATGCCCGGATACGGCATGCTTTGGATTTTGCTTATTAAAATTTTTGACGGCAAAACTCTCACAGATTTTTCATCCGGGAATTCAAAATTAGCGCCAAAAGACTTCAGTTTTTTTAGAAAAAGCGAAAGATATTCGCTTTCCACGTTTTTTACCAAAACATCTCCTTTTGTAGCCAGAGCCATTATAATAAAAGTTCCCGCTTCAATGGGATCCGCAATAATTTTACAACTAAAACCCTTCAACATATCTTTGCCGATTATTTCAAGTTCATGCGGGCCTGAATATTTTGTTTCGGCTCCCATTTTTTGGAGAACCTTTATTAATTCCTGGACATGGGAATCCTGGTCTGCAATTTTTAAGATTGTTTTTTTGCTTTGCGCGCTTGCAAATAAAAGCACGTTTTCTGTTGCGGTAACGGAAAACTCGTCAAGGACAACTTCCGCGCCGGCAGGTTCTTTTTTTGTAAAATAATATAATTTTCCTTTTTGGACAACGTTTACTCCAAGCTGTAAAAATGCGTCAAAATGTGTATCTAGCGGGCGCGCCCCAATAACGCAACCCCCCGGAGACATTGTTTTAAAATTATCAAATCTGGCTGCCAGTGACCCCCAAAGCAAAACAGAACCGCGAAACCTGCCCATTATTTCGTGAGAAAGTTTGTCTGGATTAATTTTTTCGCAATTAATTTTTATTTTCCTCTTATCAAGCCATTCTGTTTTTGCTCCCATTTCTTCTAGAAGAGTTATCATTTTGAGGACATCCTCTATTAATGGAACGTTATCAATAACGCAATCTTCTTTTGTGAGAATTGTTGCAGCCAAAATCGGCAGGGCCGAGTTTTTAGAGCCCATTACCTCAATTATACCGTTTAATTTTTTGCCTCCATTTATAACAAATTTTTCTTGCATAATTACGCTTATCTTAATCCATATGGCCAATCTTTGCAAGTCCCAAAAAAGTGGAAAAATAGTTGCCTTTATGCTAATATTCACTTAAATTAATGTCTAAAAAAACCCGCTTATTTATACTTTTAGTTTGCGTTTTATGCTTTTTGGTTGCGACTCCGGTTCTAATTGCCTACTCTATGGGCTACCGGGTTGATTTTGAAGCCATGCAAATTACCGCTACCGGAGGAATTTATGTGCGGACATCACCGGCGGCCGACCAAATCACCATTGACTCAAAAATTTCCCAAAAACCCGGCATATTCAACAATGCTGTTTTTGTGCAAAGTTTGCTTCCCAAAAATCATACTGTTTCAATAATAAAAACCGGATATTATGATTATTCAAAAATTTTACCTGTTAAGGAAAAAGAGGTCACAAAACTGGAAAGCGTTTTATTGTTTAAAAAAGATATACTGTTTGAAACATTAATAGACGAAAAATCATCGCCATTTTTGCCGGAATTTCAACAAAAAAAGTTTGTGGTAAAAACTAGTAATTTATATTATTCAACCGCGCCGGAGAACGCAACGCTCACAACACTGCAAAAAAACACGCCTGTTATAAAAAACCTTGTTGCTTTTGAAACGCTAAACAGCAATATAATCTGGCTCTCAACAGACGGAATTCTCTGGCAATCTGACGCAACGGGGAGAAATCCTGTTAAGTTGGCTTTAAATACTTTAAAAATAAACAAAAAGGGTTCATATAAAATAATAATTTACGGGCAAAATATTTTTGTAAATAATAACGGAGAACTCCTGCTCTTGAATGAAGAGAAAAATAATTTAGATAATTTTGCAAGCCAGGCAAAAGGAGAAAAAATATCTCCCGATGGAAAAAATATAGCATATTTTGACGGCGGACAAATTTTTATTTCACTTCTTTCTGATAAAACCCATGAAAAAATTTCTTTATACAAAGCAAACGAGGCCATTGGCGAATTGTTTTGGATGAATAATGACTATATAGTTTTTACAGCTGGAAGCAAAATAATGATATCTGAAACAGATTACAGGGGAAACGTAAACACCATCATCCTGCCCGATACATACAAATCTCCGCAAATATTTTTAAACCAGCAGGAAAGCAAACTTTATATTTTGGCTCAAGATACTGTTTTGGTGTCTGAAAAATTAGTCCCGTAAAAAACATAATAGAAAATATATAAAAAAAGCGCCCTGAATCACAATTAAGTGACTCAAGGCGCACGATTCTCACATTATGCTGTGAGCAAGCTTTTACCCGCGGCCGTCGTAGTTGTAGACGATGAACATCTTCGGCCATCGGTGGCCAATGAATACCTCGCCCGACGGATCCAGGGCCGTTTCGTCCTCGGCAAGCTCAGCGAAGACGCCGTCTTGCGCAAGGCCAACCCTGCAACTGCTGTACTGGACGGTGTCAATGGCATCGGCCTGAAGGTCAAAACGAACCGACTGGCCAGCTCCCACCAGAACTTCGATGTTTTCGAAGTACAGGTAGCTGCCTTCCTGACGTGGCTCGACCGTCGTGAACGTGTCGACCTCGTTGTCGTTGTTGGTGTCAAACCACAACACGAAGTTCTCGAAAACTCCCATGCTCTGCGTATCTGCGAAGAACACGACCGTGTTCATGGTAATGTCCTGGCCCTCGGCGGCGTACGCCGTGAAGCTATCCATTACCATGTCTTGGGTACCTGGAGCCACATACACGTACTCAGGCTCCATGCTCCCCAGCTCCTTCACCACCAACGGCGGTTCGGGTTGAACCGCGGTAATAACAGTGCTGTAGGAATCATCCTTCCACACCCGGAACTGGCTCGGAGTTGTGGGATTACCATTGAAGATAACCCCCTTCAAGGGCTTGTTGGTCTTAGTGTTGACTCCGCCAAATCCGCTGGCGTTGTCAGAAAGCACCAACTGCAGGTGCTCGCCAATGACGTTGTCCACCATTTCAGCAGTCAGCGCGTAACGGGCGCTGGTCTCCGAGCCGGCAGAAGTTGATCCTCCAGCCCCCTGGTTGACGTTTGCGCTGAAATTGAAGTTCAGCTTGCTGCCGTCGACCGAGACAACTCCCGGAACTTCGAAGTCCTCGTGGTTGTCGTAGTTGGTATCCACCGAGAGCGTGTAGTTCTCGGCGTAGGCCAACTTGCCTTGCTCAGGGACGAATTCCACGCTTGTGAGCGCGGCGTCTTTTGTGTAGACGTTGAACTTTGCCAACTCCACGCGCTCACCCGGCAAAGCCGATTGAGCGGGCAGAGCCCGATCCTGCGACAGGTTCACGAAAGCCGAATCCAACGTGTGGATGACGGCTGACGAACCCCTGTAGCTAACGTTGTTGTCGGGCACGGGATTGCCTCTCACATCTTCGAGGAAACCCCAGACCAGATCAATGCCCGCCGCGTCGCTGGAAATGTAGGTGTTGATGTCGGCGGTGACCACCATGTGCATGGGGGTCTGCCGAGCCCAAACGGGTTCCCAGACCAGAAAGTCAACGACTCCGGTCTCGTAGTCGGCAGAGGCATACGAAACCTGCGTTTCGCACCCCTTGATGCCGTCTCGCTTGTCGGCGTTCAAGTCCGCCCACAATGTAAACCCGCGCGTGTTCTGCGCCAGGTCGGCCGTGGTGGCCACAAAAACCAACTCCTCCACGCTTGCGAATGGCCTAGTAGCCGTCACGTTGACGTCGTACATGAGCAGGTCATCGGTGCCGGGCAGGACCCCTTTTTGCGGGGTCACGGCCAAGCTCGTGAAGATCGCTGTGGGCGAAGGAACCTGCCTGATTGACTGGCTCCCGCCTCCACCGCCGCCACCTGCCTGAGCTTGCGTCGTGGTGATCTGTGCAAGCAGGGCCGCCGTTTGGTCGGTTGTCGGCGGACTGATTGTCAACCCGCCGGCCGCCAGAAGCTCGCGCTTCTCCAAGCCTTCGAACCGCAACGAGCGGGTTTTGGACTGGTTCTTGACGACGCTCTGTGCGCTCTTGTGGCCGAAAAAGAATTTACGCATGACAGAATCTCCTCCAGAGATAAAGAAACCTCAAGGCGCAACGCGAAAGCATTGCATACAAACCTTTTTGGCTTCGTCGTATCTAAATTTATAGTGTCAACGAGCAGAACAAACCAAAAAACAATGGTTCGTTCTATAACCTATATTCTATCATATTATTTCTTATATGTCAATAGTTGCGCAGAAAACTTCCTGCAACCCAAAAGCCACCCCCCTTCGAGTGGCTTTTTTATAATTAACGTTTAGCCCTTCGGCAAGCTCAGGACTTCGCGCATTAGCGCTTAGCCCACTGAGGTGCTCTACTTTCTCACCACAGTCCGAACGATAATAGTGATTACCACAGACAAATTCCACAAATCCCGAGAACAAAATCCAATAAACCGGCAGCCAATCTAAGTGGCTTCATTATACCGCCCGCCACGGTTTACCCAGTCAAGGCCAATCAACTACAAACTACATAATGCAGATATTCGGTTGTTTTATCTGCTGTATAGTTCCTATTTTTCGACTTATCAGCCTTAAATCTATTATAACCCCTCGTAAAGTGGCCGTATTTGCCTCGTAGACTCATTATTTCCTTGATATCATCTATCGTCATTAATCCCTCGTTATTATAGCTGAGAAAAATATATTTTGCTCGTGCTTTCAAAATTAAATCCCTAAACGCCTTTTTGACCTGCGACCTCGAACAATAAAGAGATTTTTCCTTTTCATAATTACGTAAGCCAGTTTTTCCGTATATTTTTGGGTTATCGTATTTCGCGATTGTTTCCAAAAGGTGATAATTCGTAGCATACTGACGTTGATTATATGGCGGATCTAAATATAAAATATCGCCACTCACCTTAGTGGCCATTTCGTTTATGTCGGCATTAAAAACTTCGTGATCTTGCTCATTTACAATTAATTCCGCTGGCTTAAAAACTAAACTCTTTTGAGCGGTCTTCTTGAGTTGTTTTAGAAAAGCACCATAAACAGAGGCGGTATTTGCGTATTTGTCGATAGACTTTATTAGGCTTGCGACCAAAAAATAATACTCGTCATCAGAAATTAATTTTTTCTCTTTCCAAGTTTCAATTTTTTGTCGGATAGCATCACAACGCTTTCCGTTTTCATCAGAAAAATATTGGCGTGGCTCTTCCTTATTTTTTGTTCCGCCAAGGCAATAATTTTTATAAATAAATCCCCTTACACCATTCAAATTATCCAAATAACTACAGACAAAATTCTTCCGATCATTTTCCTTGATATTTTTTAACTCAATAATTTCTTTTGTTAATTTGTCAAAATTTAACTCCTTATGGTTGCCGATATAGTGTCTGTTTAAAACATAGCTATAATATTGGATATCATTTGCTTCCGACAATCCCTGTTCCTGCAAATAGGTCACAAAAAGTATCGCAGTTTTTGCCAACTACTTTATTTATGGATTCCTCCAAAAATTCCAACAAAGATAATTTACTGCCGATATAATTCATAACTAATAATTTATTACCTCAAAAACTAAGGCATCATTTTCTAAATGATACTCAATATACTTCAAACGATTACATCTTCGGGAATTTATAGCATTAAAATCGTTGAAAGTATCAATAATTTTTTGATATTTTTCGGTACTTTTATCGTCTATTTTTTTAGAAACTAAAATTGGCTGTATATCGCTTTGTCTGTTAGGAGTGTAATACTGCTCTATCCAGTCAATATATCTTTTTATCTGCTTCGTATTTATTATGTCTGCTTCCACCGACTTCAATTCTATCGGCAACAAAACCCTCTGATTATTTTTGGTGGTTGAAATCATAACATCAATTCGTTGCATGCCAACCCCACAAGAAACTTCATTGCCAAGCCATTCAAATTCTAGATTTTCATCTAAAATACAATCGTCTAAAGACGAATTTATCCCCTTCCCGATATTGCGCACGATGTACGCTTGCAAGTGTGTCTCAAAAGATGTACCTGCACGATATTTAGCAACTAATCTTGGAAGTAAATTTATATCTTCTTTTCTTCCGTTATAGATATTTACACTGTCGTTAGACAGAATAATTTTTTGTCCATTTTTATCAAATGTTAATTTGTTGCCGCCGATATTTAATTCTTGCCTATTGTTCTTATCTCTTATTAATTGGCACAATCGTTCCGCCTCATAAATAGTTATCATTGTATTTCCTCTGTTGCCTTTCAATTTCCGATATATTAAACTCCAAAGCATTTGATTCGGAGATTGCATATTTTTTATCTCATCTAATGCTTCCCACTCGGTTACGCCATCAGCATAAACTTTGCTCGGTTCAATAAGGGTTCTAAACGTTAAGGATTTTCCCAGTTCATCTGTCAAATATTGCTCGTTGTCTTTGTCGTCTAAAAAAGACCAATCATTTTTTGCCTTAAAAATTCCAAAAAACTTTCCTTCATATATTTTTTCCGAAGAACTCATCTGCAAATAAAAAATGATTTGATCTCCCTTTCTAATTCTGCTTGCATCAGCAATCATTCCAACTAACATATTTTCTTTTGAGTAGTGCAAAATTGTGTTTGAGGCATTGTTAAAATCAATATGATTGTCTTGAGCCCCAGTACCGGCAAAAAGATATTCCAAATGTAGTTTGAAAGTGGTTGCACCAACGATAAATACATGTGTTGTCATAATTTTAATACTTAAAAATCAAAATATATTCGTGTTTAAAAATATAGTAATCGCTTGTAAGCGCTCTATATCGCCAAATCGCTTCTTTATTTTGCTTCGCACGATTACCTGCCATGTTCTTGATTATAATGCTTTTTAACTTTAAACCCAACTTTTGTGCCTCGTACATACAATAAAAACTTAAAGGTATCCATTCGCCGGCGGTGTATTTGTCGCCTATCACAACTGCTAAATATCTACCTTTTTCTAAAATCTCAAGAGTATTTTTTAAAACAGCGGAAAATTTATCTAGAAATTCTTTAAGTGACTTAGCATTTGATAAATCGCCTTCCATATTACTAAACTTGATTATATCTGCGTAGGGTGGATGTAGGATTGCTAATTGGATATTTTCTTTTTTTTGATTTTTCAAAATTTCTTTAACTTTTTCTAATGATTCTATTTTTGTACTATCGCCGACGATTAATTCAGAAAAGTTGCTCTTTGCGTCAATGTTTTTTCTGACATAATCAATGAGATTCCCTTGAATATCGATGCCAATAAAATTTCTGCTTAAACTCTCCGTTTCGTAGGCGGTTGTTCCACTGCCCAGGAAGGGATCAAAAATAGTTTCATTTTTCTTCGTGTATCTTGATATTAGCTGACGTGGAATTTGTGGAATAAAATTTCCGTGGTAAAATCCGCTGTGTTTTCCTGTGTTGTCCCTTTCAGGAATAATCCAAAGGCTATCAGTCCAAATTTCTGATTCTTTCCATTTGTCTAGGTTTAAATCATTGAAAATTGGCATGTAGAGCTTTGATTTTTTCGTAATGGTTTTTATTTTCGTTATCCATTAGAAAAGAAAAAAAATAGGTTAATTCTACCGTATTGTAATAAAGTACAAAACTGTCTTTTGCAAACTTATCCAAAGCTTTATAAAATTCATTCCTGTCTTTTTGAAGATTATAGAGCACCAGCTCTCCAAAAGGTCCGCCATGAACACCTGACGATAGATTAGTATATTCAATTAATCGCTCTAGCAAATACTCCTTTTTGAAGTGTTCTATTGTC
>Ga0208245_1000803_pt1 | contig 22633 bp, 23 predicted proteins | sample RifOxyC1_FD_184035 | JGI IMG/M metagenome (GOLD analysis project Ga0208245, IMG submission 184035) | Soil microbial communities from Rifle, Colorado - Rifle Oxygen_injection C1 (SPAdes) | ecosystem: Environmental > Terrestrial > Deep subsurface > Rock core/Sediment | place: Rifle, Colorado... | reverse complement strand
CGTGGAATTGCCACCAGATACACGAAAAACGCGAATTCCTTCTTGGCGGCAATTCATATCAGGTGCATTTTTCTTTGGGCCACAATCTCGTGACTACACTATCTAGGAGTTTGCGGAAGCGGTTTAGCCAAGCATGAACCACTTCAACCACCCATCTTCTCGCCCGCTTCCTGGGGCTTCTTTTTTCTGCTGCACCTCTTGGGTCAACCTTCGGCGCATAGTCATAGAAGCGCATGATCCAGGCCGCCAATTTTCCAAAGTACCCCCTGTCTGCACATAGATGCTGGAGGCGCTTGGGCCTTTTGATCACCACCCCGGCCAAGACCGCCTCAAGCTGGCTGACATCATGGTCATTTGCTCCGGTCACGACGATCGACAACGGGACTCCACGCCCGTCCACCAGCATATGGCGTTTGGGAGTTTTGAAACAGCGGCTCAAGACTGGCCAATGCCTGCGGCATTGACCGTTTTTTCCCTCTATCCGTTGGCCCCAGTCCAACGGCATCCTGCGCCAAGGGAGCCTTGACCATCGTCCCGTCTATCGCCTGCCAGGACCAAGCGATCCCCTCCATCGCATCATATTCCGCCAAACCTGCCTGCCAAAGCGCCAGGAAGAATCCAGCCTCCGACCACTTCTGGAAGTAGCCATGGATTGAACTGGCGCTACCAAACCGCTCTTTGGGGAGCGATTTCCACTGGCAACCGGTTCGCAGAACAAACACAATTCCTTCAAAAATCTGCTTGGGCGGGAGTGGCTTCCGACCCCCACCAGCCTTCCTTTGATACAACTTGCTTGGGTCCCGCTCCGGCTTGGGGATCAGGGGTTCCACCCTCTCCCAAAACGCATCCGACACTTCCCAGGATTTTACTTTTTCCATTGTTCCGCCTTGAGATTGTAAGGGAAAAATAGCGACAATTAGCGAAAAGAACTAATTGCGGATATATCCTAAAAAGTCCTGCTCCATCTTGAATTTGCCGATCTCCTTGTAGAGCTCTTCTTCACTCGGGCCTTGTTTGGCGACTTGCTTTTTGCCCTTTTCACAGACCCCGGTTGCACCCTGGACCAGGGACTTTTTCCAAGTGTTGATCAGGGTCGGGTGGATCTGGCACAAAGCTGAAAGTTCGGAAATCGTTCGCTTACCCTTGGTTGCCTCCAACGCAGCTTTCGTTTTGAATTCAGCTTTGTATTGTTGTCGTTTGTTGCTCAGCCTTTCTCCTTGCTGGAAGACGATCAGAGCTTTGCCGATAGTCCAAATTTTGCTGACCACCTTACCAGATGCACCTATTTCATGCTGTCAATGTGACACCTATAGGACCCATACAGACAGCCTATGTAGGCTCATTTGCCACAAAAAATTTTGTTGTTTACTGCCTTTAAAAACCCTGTAGTCTTGCTCTGAACAAACATTTACATCAATTGCCATCCAGGTAAAAAAAATGATTGATCAATCGAGTTTAGAACAAAAAATTAGTGATTTCTTAGTTTCTTTTTTACATTTGGATGCTTCGACCCAAATCGACCCAACGGCAGACTTGATGGATGAAGTCGGCTTGGATTCCCTAGAAGCTTTTGAAATGGTGATCACCTTACATGAGTTTTTGGGAGTGGACATGCCTGAGGATGTGGATATTAAAAAGGTGGGGAACCTGCGCGGCATCGCTCAATACATCAAGGATGAATACGATACCGAAACGGTCGAACAGTTCATGCAGCGGGATGTTGCAGACCTAGCCAAGATGCAGCAAAAAGACGACAGCTTAGGGGTTTAAATCGATGACTTGGCTCGACAAAGAACAAATTAAGCAGTTGATCCCGCACCGGGAACCGATATTGTTCTTAGACTGCGCTGAAATAATTGAAAAATATCATAGCCGCGGTTTCTATTGCTGGCAAAAGGAACATCCGGTTTTCGAAGGTCACTTTCCACAATTTCATCTGGTGCCGGGCATCTATTTGGTGGAAGCCTCCGCCCAATTAGCTGCCGTAACTTTGCGCCAGCAGTTTGAGGCTTTGCCTCAAGAACAGGCTGATAGCTACCTGAAAGGGCATCAAACTGAAGAAGTTTTGGGCCTTTTGGGTGGAATTCGTAAAACGCTCATCCACCGGCCCGTCTTTGCGGACAATCTAGTTGAGTTTGAGGTTAAAATGATACCTTACGGAAACCAGGCGATCCGAGCCAATGCGGTTGCAACAGTCGATGGAATCAAAGCCGCCACGGTGGAATTGATTTTAGGGCTGGCGTTGAAAACCGACCTACTGACCCACCTCAAGCAAGCGGAGATTCCATGAGAAGCCCTGTTGTAGTGACCGGTATGGGGGTGGTTTCACCTTTTGGCCTGGGGCGTAATACTTTTTGGGAAAACTTGATCCAGGGGCGTTCTGCGATACGCCCCATTGAAGTCTTTGATGCGGCGGCCTACAAAAGTTCGTTAGGGGCCGAAATACCTTCTGGAATCAGAAACAATTTAAGCTTAAGAAACCAAGCAGGCTCCCCCGAAGAAGATGCAACCTTTTACGCATACCTAGCCGCAGAAGAGGCGCTAAGCGATGCAGGTCTGGGCAAGTCAGAGCTAGAAAACCTAGGTGCACAGGCGGGCTTGATGGTGGGCACGCTCTGTTCGAGTTCGCGCAATTACGAAATATTGGGCCGCAAATATTTTCAAGGCGACTTGAACGGACAAACCCCGGTGTCTGTCGCTCCCACCCTTGTTGCCTACCAACTAGCTCACCTTGCGGACCGTTTGGGAATCAGCGGTCCAGCTAGCCTCAGCTCTACTGCCTGTGCTTCAGGGACAGATGCCTTGGGTTTTGCCTTAGACCTAATCCGTCTGGGTCGTTGCGAATTAGTATTGGTTGGCGGCGGTGATATCATCAGTGAAGTGATTCATGCGGGATTTAACTCCGTATTTTCTATTACCCAAGATTGCCTAAGGCCTTTTGACAAAAACCGCAGCGGGTTCGCCATCGGTGAAGGAGCGGCTTTTTTAGTTTTTGAGTCCTACCGGTCTGCTAAAGCTCGTGGGGCCAACATATATGCCGAAGTAGCAGGATACGGCTCTAGTAATAGCGCCTCACACCTTACGGCAACATCAAAAGACGGCTCCGGCGAAGCCCGCGCCATCTTCCGCGCATTGGCCGATGCCGACTGTTTAAAGGAACAAGTCGATTATGTGAACGCACATGGTACGGCGACCATACACAACGATCGTTCCGAAACTCTGGCGTTACAGAGTGTTTTTGAGGCGCATTCCCCGCATTTAGCGGTCAGCTCAATCAAGTCAATGATCGGGCATTGCATGGGTGCTGCCGGAGCGCTTGAGGCGGTCGCAACGGTGCTGAGCATCCACCAGGGGGTGATCCCACCAACCATCAATTTCCAAGAGCGTGAGGACTATTGCAAATTGGATTTGGTAACCAACGATGCCAGAAAAATGCAGGTGCGCAGCGCCCTCTCAAATTCCTTTGGTTTTGCCGGTAACAACGCCAGTATCCTCTTTACCCAACCTCAATGAGTTCTCAGATGCGCCCAATTGAAGTCGCCATTACCGGCATTGGAGCCCTATGCAACCTTGGGAATGATTGGCAGCAGATTGTTGCGAGCCCTGCCGAAGACTCGAAGAATTTCGTGCCTTGGCCCGAAAGCAGCGAACGGCCCTCTGAAAAAGCCTGGATCGCCCCGATTGCAGCCCCTTCGGCCGAAAAATATCTTCCCCAAAGACAATTAAGGGCTTTGGATCGTTTTCTAATCATGTCGGTCTGCGCCGTAGGACAGGCCTTGGAGTTTGCCAAATTAGACCCTAGCGATACTTCGAAAAAAGAAGAGTTGGGTTTGATCTTTGGCACCTCGCGGCCCGAATTCGGGGGATTCCAAAGATTTGCCTCCCCGGTTTTAGAAAAGCAGCTCCAAAAAATCAATCCAGGCCACTTCCCGCTTTTAGCGCGGAATGCGGCGGCTGGGCAGGCGGCCATTACTTTTGGGTTGAAAGGCTACAGCAATACCCTCGCAGTCAACCATGTGTCCGGTATTCATGCGATCATGCGTGCGGCGGATTTGATCCGGCTGGGCCGTTGCCGGAGTATGTTGGCCGGTGGGGTCGAATGTCTTTCTAGGTTATCGTTAGGTCACTCCCTGTCTTATTACAAAAATCATCTCGACCAAACTGATCCTCGATTTCTCGGGAACCAGCCGGGTCTTGTAGTCCCCGCTGAAGGTGTCTGTGTGGTGGTTTTAGAAGAGTTAAACCACGCCCTAGAGCGCGGGGCACAACCGCTGGCTTTGATCAAAGAGCAAGAATTTGGCCGCAGTCTGGACTCGGGGTCCTATGCCAAGTGCTGCCAGCAGGTATGGTCACGTCAAGAAACAAACCGCTGTGCCTGGGTCAGCATCTCAGCAAGCGGAGGCAATATGCCGCATGATCAAATCGAATCCGAAGCACTTGCTACGCTTTGGAACGGGCCAGACTATGCTCCACCGATCAGCGCCCTAAAAGCCTGGACTGGAGAAACCGAAGCCGCCGGTTCGGCCTTTCAAGTTGCTGAATCCGCCTGGGTTTTGGCTGGGCATAGCCCCTTGCGCCCGCCCTTGCGCCCTCAGGGTAGCCGTTTAAAAGAGGCAAGCCTTCAGCAGAGTGGGCCGAGCTGGAGTTTTCTCAGCAGCCGCGACCCCTTCGGGAATCACGCCTTGATGACCTTAGCACCAGCATCCAATTAAACCTAAAGGAACGTCATGAAACAAGTCGCCCTAATCACCGGAGCCAGCCGGGGCATTGGCCGCGCCATCGCACTCGAACTAGCTGAGCGCATGCCGGTCCTTTTGGTCTACGCTACTCGGCATCGTGAAGCCGAAGATGCGGTCAAAGAAATAACCGATAAAGGAGGAGATGCCCTTGCGTTTCCATGTGACATTTCCGACTTCGAACAGGTCAAGCAGCTGGGCCGAAAAATACGTGAGCAAAAGATGTGGGTCCACACACTGATCAACAATGCGGGGATTCTTAGAGACCAAATGTTTTCCCTACTCAAAGAGGAGGATTGGAAGGACGTGATCAACGTCAACCTGAACGGCACCTTCCATTGCTGCAAAGTGTTCCTGCAATCAATGATCGCACGAAAATCGGGCGTTATCGTCAATATTTCCTCAGTAGCCGCAGTGATCGGGCAGGTGGGTCAAGCCAATTATTGCGCCTCTAAAGGAGGGATTATCGCCTTAACTCGGTCGCTAGCGCGCGAAGTGGCCCCCTCGGGTATTCGGGTCAACTGCGTGGCCCCAGGTTATGTGGAATCGGAAATGTATCAAGCGGCAGTGAACAACCCTCAGATAAGCCAATTAGTCCAAACGACAATCCAACACTTTTGCCCCCTGCGTAGAGCGGGTAAAGCCTCTGAAGTGGCCAAAGTGGTCTCCTTTTTAGCTTCGCCTGCGGCCAGTTATCTGGTGGGGCAAACGCTTAATGTAGACGGCGGCTTGTCGATGTAAAACTTCCTCATGGAACCTACACAATACCCCTTTAACCACTTGCTGGCACCCATCAAGTTGCGCGGCCTAACACTGCCCAATCGGGTGATGATGAGCGGCTTGCACCTGGGCTTAGAAGAACAGCCGAACCGTGAAGCGGTGATGGCCCATTTCCTGAGGCAAAGAGCCGCCGGAGAAGTCGGCTTGGTGATGGTTGGCGGCTGTAGCCCCAACCAAGAGGGACGCAGCAGATTAAATTTAGGCTTGTCTTTAGCAGGTGAAACAGAGGTCGATAAGCACCTTGCTTACACCGAAGCGGTGCACCAAGAAGGCGGCCGCATTGCTTTGCAGATTTGCCATTTTGGACGTGAAGCCTTCCACGGAAAAAATGTCTCCTCTTCGTCGCTGAGAGCACCCGGAGTTTTGTATCGACCTAGGGCGTTAGAAGAAACAGAGATTAGGCGCACTATCAATGATTTTGCCCAAAGCGCGGCCCTGGCCGTTGCGGCGGGATATGACAGCATCGAAATCGTGGGTAGCCAAGGTTTTTTGCTGCACCAGTTTTTAAGCAAAACTTTCAACCAGCGTACCGATGCTTGGGGCGGTAGCTTGGCCAATAGGGCTCGCTTTACTTTAGAAGTGCTCGAAGCGGTGCGGGCCCAGTTGAGCCCCGAGTTCCCTTTAATTTTTCGGTTTCCCGCCTTGGACCTCGATGAGCAGGGGCTGACTTGGACCGAAGTAGAATGGCTGGTTGATCAAGTGGTACAAAAAGGGGTGGACCTTTTGAACGTTGGGATCGGAAGCCATGAAGCCAAGGTGCCTACCATCGCTATGTCGGTTCCCCCGGCGGCCTTCGCACCGGTGGTCTCGGCAATCCGCCAACGGGCTCAAGGGATTCCGGTCGCCTTGAGTAACCGGATTGCGGACCCCTACCAAGCCGAACAGGTCTTAGGCCAGGGGGCTGCCGATATGGTTAGCTTGGGGCGTCCGCTGTTGTCCGATCCGGAATTCGTCAAGAAGACCCGGCAGAACCATGTTGAGCAAATCCGACCTTGCGTTGCCTGCAATCAGGCTTGCTTGGACCATGCCCTGACCGGGAAGAAAGTGGGTTGCATCTTAAACCCGAGGTGCCTGAGTTTATTGGAGGGCCAAAAACCGGTCCTCACCAAGAAGAGCCGACGGATTGCGGTGGTCGGAGCGGGGCTTGCCGGATTGGCTTCTGCTTGTTGGTTGGCCCAAAGGGGCCACGAAGTGGAGGTTTTTGAGCAGAGCTTATCGCTGGGCGGGGATCTACACCTGGCCGCCCAGATTCCGTCCAAACAAGATTTTGGGCGTTTGGTCCATTACTTTTCCCAGCAGGGCCAACGGCATGGAGTTAGGTACCGTTTAGGCCACCAAATAGACCCCATATCTGCGGCTTGTGCAGCCTTCGATTTTTATTTATTGGCCCAAGGGGGTCAGCCTAGACGCTTGCAACTACCTGGTTTTAAAGGGGTGATTAAAGATTATCGTCAAGTTTTGAGCGAGCAAGTCCCCTTGCCCGAGCCCGTGGTGGTTCTTGGTGGTGGCGGAATTGCCCTTGAAATGGCGGCCTTTATCCCCAGCCTCAACCTCCGAGGCAACCACAATGCCCTAGCCTATCTTCGCCAATGGTCCCAATGGGAAGCGGCACCGAGGGAAGCGGCACCGGTAACCCTCTTAAGGCGTGCAGACAAGCGGCTAGGGCGGGGGGTCGGGCCGACAACCCGTTGGATCCTGCTCCACAAGGTGAGCGCCCTGGGAACCTCGGTGGTAAGCTTTGATCACTTTGAAGCGGAGCCCGATGCTTTGTTGGTGACCTATAAAAACCATACCGAACGAATCAAAGCAGCGTCGATCATTTTTGCCATGGGTCAAACCTATTCTAACGGCTTGGCCGAAGGCCTGCGAACCGATAACCGGCCCCATGCTATTCTGGGGCACCCGGACCATTTGCCTGAAGGGGTGAATGTGAAATCAATCCTGAGTCAGTCCCATCATTTTTCCCAAAATTTTGAATCCATTTCATCAGAGAGAACGACATGAGACATCAGATAATGAATCATATTATTGATACTAAAGACCAATCGACCCTTGAGTGGCAACCAGGTAAACAGCCCGGCCAAGGCCGCTTTTTTAATCAGCAGACCGGCCAGAGCTACCAATGTATCGATGGGATTGTGCAGATGGTTCAAGCGGAGTCCCTGGAGGGGAAAAACAAAAAGTTCCGCCATCTTTACGACCAGTTCGCCAATTCCTATGATGTCGCCTCCAATATTGGCTGGGCCTATATTGGAGTCAAAGAAAGTGAAATGCGCAAACAATGTTTGGACTGTATCGAGTTTCACCCCCAGATGCAGCTGCTTGAAGTCAGTGCGGGCACAGGTGCCAACCGGCGCGTTATCCCTGATGAAGTCCACTATACCGGGCTGGACCTCTCCATCGGCATGTTAAAGCGCTGCCAGAAAAACCTCGCAAAGTGGAAGAAACATGCCAATCTCTTCTGCGCCGCAGCGGAGGAATTGCCATTTGCCAGCAATTATTTTGAAGTTGTATACCATTACGGTGGACTTAATTTCTTTAATGACCCGCGGCGAAGCCTGGAAGAAATACTGCGCGTTGTCCGTCCTGGTGGTCAAGTAGTCGTAGTGGACGAAACCGAATCGGCGGCCAAGAGCGTGGAGGATTTCCCTAAACTGGGCATCTTTTACAAGGATCGGGATACCATTACCATTCCGATGGACCTGGTTCCCGGCCAAGCACTCAATCCGAAATGCGAACTCCTATTTGACGAACGTTTGTACCGCATTTCTTTTAGCAAGGAAAATAACTCATGAAACCATTCCTCTATCTGGCTATTAGTTTTCTTTTAACGGTTCACTCGGGGCTGGCCGTCGCACAAGAACTTAACGGCAAAACAATCATGCAGAAAGTGTATGATCGCGACCGAGGCAAGGCCCGCCTGGAAGCTGCCCAATTGACGCTGGTGAACCCCAAAGGAGAGACGCGTTTGCGTGAGACCTTAACTTTGACGAGCAAAACCGAGGGTCTTGAACTGCGCTTGATCCGTTTCACCGAACCAAAGGACATCAACCGTACTACCTTTTTGAACCTGGAAAAGCAGGAAGGGGATGATGACCAATACCTCTATTTGCCCGCCTACAAACAAGTTCGAAAGATATCCAGTTCCGAGCGCAGCCGTAGCTTCATGGGGACCGATTACACCTATGAGGATATTCTCACCCGCAACGTCGAGGCCGACGAACACCGCTTCATTAAGTCCGAGGAATTAGACGGACGCCGGACCTACTTGGTGGAATCGATTCCCAAAAACTTCGATTCTTCGGCTTACGGGCGCATGTTGCATTGGGTTTTACCGGACAGTTGGGTGATTTTGCGTAGCGACTTTTATGACCAACGAGGCTTGCTGCAGAAGCGGTATCAGGCCCTAAAATTGATCCAAAGTGACCCTGAAAAAATCTGGGTCGTGCAGACTTCGGTAATGAAAAACCTGCTGGAGAACCATCAAACCACCATTGATATAAAAAAGTTGCAGCTTGGACACCCTGAGGTGGAGCCACAATTGTTCACGGTCCAGCAATTGGAGCGCCGTTCATACCCCGAGTTCCAACGCAACGACCTGGATTGATGGACCACAAAATGCGCACTCTATTGAAGCTAAACCTTGGCGCATCTTTGCGCTTTTTGGCTCTCTCGTTTTTCGCTTTCTCCATTTGGGGCGGTTCAGTCAGCGGCGGATCGTTGGATGTAGAGACCAACGGCGAGGTTTATTGGCAGGCGGCGCAGGGGAGGGGAAAAAACCAGTCGGAACAAAACCTGTGGGCACTGAAAGCAGGCTTGGAAATTTGGTGGGATGCCTGGGGCGCGAGGCTCGAAGGGCTCCAAGAAGAAGACCTGCATTATCGAGGCAAATCCTATCAGGATCTTGAAGGGGTACCAACTCCCCGTTCAGAGGTGCGCTGGGCCACCATCAAATACGAACAGAGCCAAGGGAGCCTGGAACTGGGCCGACAAGAAATTATCTTGGGCCGCTCCAACTACTTCCAGGTTGCCGATATGGTCACCCCGGTGGACTTCCAGCAGGCGGTGGTTACCGACAAATCCCGCTACCGTACGCCGCTGGATGCCCTGCGGATCAGGTACACCCGAACCGCCTGGGACCTTGACTTTGGATTGATCCAAGATGATCGCCTCAATCAATATCCGGGTCAAAATAGCCTCTGGTATCAGCCGGAACAAAACCCCTGCAATCTATTTGAAGCCGCCGGCCAGGCCTGCCAAGTGGTACCGGACCAAACCGAACAGCCCGCCACCTACCAAGGTTATCTTAGACTGCGGGCTTTCCTAGGGGCCTTCGATTTTTCCTTGATGCACTTTGAGGGATATGAACGGGAGCCCTCCTTTGGGGCCGACTTTGTGATCCTCAACTTCAAAAGCTTGTTAGAAATATCCCAGACCCGCCAACGAGTCCCCTCCACGGTAGCGACCTTCTCTTACACCTGGGACAAACACCAATGGGATATTGAACTGCGCCGGGATTTTCAGGCCAAGCGCCTCAACCTTGCCTCTGAAGCGCCCATGTTCCAGGAGCCACACAATATTGACTACGGCTTGTTGGCCTGGCGGTATCCGCTATTCGACGGGGACCTTTCGAGCGAGCTCTATGGCCGCTATATCAGCGACTACCAGAAGGGACAAACCCAAGACCGCAGCCAAAGTTTTTTTATGATCGACTACAGCAAAGAAACCCACAACCAACGATACAAGCACATTTTTCGGCAAGTAGTGGGCATCGAAAACAAAGACGGGCTTTTGCATCTTGAAGAATCCCACAGATGGACCGACCAATTGCATTTTCAGGTTGGAGCCGACTGGATCTGGGGCAAAGACACAGCCCCCCTGGGTCGATACCGACAGCACAGCCGAGTTTTTCTCGGGATGAAATACCACCTTTAACTATTTTGAGGCCAGTACATGAAAAAATTCACTAATTGGTTTAGCCGCCTGGTGTTGCGCAATCCCTGGGGTGTCATGCTGTTGATCGCCCTTTTGACCGTTCTGCTCTGTCTGCGGTTGCCTAATTTAACATTAAACAACAGCACAGACCGCTTTTTTTCCCCCGATGACCCCGAGGTGCTCACCTACCGGGAAATGGTAAAATCCTTCGAGAGCGATGGAATCATGTTGCTGGTCCTAGAGGCCCCCCAAGGCACGATGGATCGCGCCTATCTAGAGCGGACCGACGAGCTAACCAAAAGCATTGAGCAAATGCCCGAAACCGAGAAGGTTTACAGCCTCACCAACGCTCAAACCATCCGCGGCAATGGCACCTACTTAGATGTCCGCAAGTTACTCAAAGATCCAACCCAACTCGATCCAGAGGCCATCAAGAGATTCCATGATGACCTGACCCAAAACCAGATATTACAAGAGGAGTTATTTTCCAAAGACCAGCGGCTTGGTGCTTTGGTGGTTTTCCCGTTAGAAACCGGAAGCGCCAAGGACGCAGCACTCCGCTCCAAATTGATCGCCCAAATTAGGGAATTGATTCAAAGGCCAAAATTTCAAGAGCTCAAGCCCAGTTTCGCGGGGCCTTATGTGGTGGAGGCCGATGTGAACCACTACACCAAAAGGGATCTCGCTTGGCTGTTGCCGTTATCAGCGGGGATCATCTTTTCATTTTGTCTGGTTTATTACCGCTCTTGGACCTTATCGGGCATGGCAGGCCTAGAAATCATACTGCCGTTCATCTGGACCCTTGGGCTTATGGCTTGGTTGGGCATTAGCCTGACCATGGTTTCGACCCTTTTACCGCCTCTGTTGGTCACCATCGCCGTAGCCGACATTATCCACATTTACGCAACCTACCACGATCAAATGATTCAAGCGGGCTACCATGATCCTACTTGGTTGCAAAAATATAAAATGCTGCGCCGGACCTTTCGCCTTACGATGGCACCCTGCTTCATGACTTCTTTAACGACAGCTATCGGTTTTTTATCACTTTTTACCAGCGATATCGCTCCGGTAAAAGAGTTTGGTCTCTTGGCTGCTTTTGGTGTGTCGGCTGATTTTTTATTGACCATGGCGATGGTGCCGGTGGGGTTGCTACTGCTTAAAAGTTCCGGATCCGCCGGAGTCAATCCGACGGTTTTCTCTTGGTTCTCCAAATTCCTCTCCAAGTTGCGCCAGGTGATTTTGATGCATCCCAATAAGCTGATCCTGTTGATGCTCTTAATTATTGCGGCTTCAATTCCGGGGATCTTACAAATCAAGACCGAGACCAATTTTCTGGAATATTTCCCAAAAGACAGCCGGACATTCCAAGACAACCGCCGCATTGAAGAGGGTTTTTCTGGGGCTATGCCCTTGACGGTATTTTTAAAGACTTCGCATCCACAGGCCTTTAAAGACCCGGCCTTACTAAAAAAACTTGAACTCTTTGCCGAACAATTGCGCAATATCCCGCAATTCGGGAAGGTTTCTTCGCTGACAGACTATGTAAAAGAGGTCCACTGGGCAATCCAAGGAGAAAATGCGGATCAAAGACGGATTCCAAGTACCAGCGAGCAGGTCGGACAGGCTTTGTTCCTTTACGAGCTCGCTGCCGAAAACGACAGCGAACTTTCCCGCTATGTGAATTTTGATTATAGCGAAGCCGTTGTCAGCATACGGATGCGAGAGCACAGTTCAAGTCAAATCACCCAATTGATCGAACAGGTCAACGCCCTGGCCCAAAGAGAGTTTGCCGGCACAGAAGTGCAGGTGCGGATTACCGGTCGGGCCAACTTGTTTTACCAGATGGTCGAGATGCTTCTGCAAAGCCAAATCAAAAGTTTTTTGTTGGCCATAGCGGTGATCATCCTTTTATTTGTTATCTCTCTGGGCTCGCTTCGTCGAGGTTTGATCAGCATCCCGCCCAACCTGTTCCCCATAGCGATTTGTTTAGGTCTGATGGGCTACTTGGGGGTCCCCTTAGACGTTTCCACCGTAATGGTTGCCAGCATTTGTCTGGGGATCGCCGTAGATGACACGATCCATTTCATGTTCCGTTACAAATCCTTACGCACCAGCGGACAAGATCTGGAAAATGCCGTGGGCAACAGCATCGAATCCATCGGCACACCCATCGTGATCACCTCGGTCCTGCTGGCCATGGGGTTTTGTGTCTTAATGGGGGGTTACTTCAAGCCGACCTTCTATTTTGGCCTGCTCCTCAGTTCCAGCATAGCTTCGGCCTTAGTCGGCGACCTCCTTTTCTTGCCAGCACTTTTGCTACAGTTTGACCGCCGTAAAGGCATTAAAAAGGCCGCAGACCCAGCTTTGGAGACCCCATGAGCCAATACCATCGGATTCTCTATGTTTGGCTCCCAACGGAGCGGCCCATTTACCCTACTGGGCTCGTGACCTTGGCCAACCATATCCACCAAGACTTCCCCCAAATCGAGCAGCAAATTTTAGATTTATCTCCAATCGCCCCCAGGTACCGTAGCCAGAAACTGAAAGAAGTTATCCAAACCTTTGGGCCCAAACTGCTGGCTTTTTCTTGGCGTGATGTGCAGACCTTTGGGCCCCATGAGGGGAATGATCCGCTTAGAGACGCACTGAAATTTTATCACCACCCAAATCCATTGGAAAGATTGCGCATCGCACCCAAAATGTTAGGTCATTTCTTTTCTTACCGCCGCCAATTAAGGGGCAACCTCAAGCTAATCCGGCAAGGACATTTACAGACCCCCGGCAGCTTGACCGTAGTTGGCGGAGCCGGATTTAGCGTATTTTCAGAAGAGATTTTGGCCGAATTGCCCCAAGCGATCGTCGGGGTCAAAGGGGAGGGGGAGGGACCTTTAAAGGATATTTTGGAACAGGGACACCCCTCTGTTCGTTTGATCCAAGGCCCACACTGCCCCACCGAGCGTTACGAAAAACAAAAACTGGATGTAGATTATACCGCCAAGATATTTCCCGGCTATACCCGCTATTTAGACACTGCCATTGGAATCCAAAGTAAGCGCGGCTGTCCACATCGTTGTTCCTATTGCATCTACAGCCACCTAGAAGGGCGCAACATCCGCCAACGGGAGCCTAAACAGGTAGTCTCTGAAATCGAGAGTTACCACCGCCGGTGGGGGATGCGGCGTTTTTGGTTTGCCGATTCCCAGTTCATCCCTTCGCACCAGTCTGCCCAATCTTGTTTGGAGCTTTTAGAAGGGCTGGCAGCGCTCAATTTGCCCATCACTTGGAGTGGCTATGTTCGCACCAACATGATCGACCAAAAAATTGCCCGAGCCATGGTCCAATCGGGGTTAGAAGACCTGGAGGTTTCGATCAACTCCGGTTCGCAGCAAATCGTTGACCAGTTAAAGGCAGGTTTTAAAATGGAGGCCTTGTATCAAGGTTGCCGCAACCTAGCTGAGGCAGGCTATAAAGGTAATATCATCCTAAACTTCAGCCTAAACGCACCTACAGAAACCGAAGCAACGCTCAGGGAGTCGGTGGCCGCTTATCATCACATTTGCAGCATTTTTGACCCTAAACAGGTACAGCCCTATTTGTTTTTTCTAGGAGTTCAACCCCACACCCCACTATTCGAGCAACTAGAACAATCCGGCTATTTCAAGGGCATAAAACAGAATTTTTTCCGGCCCTCGCCGCGACTTATCCGCAAAATGCTACACAACCCGCCCCCCTTGGACCAGTTGATCGCCCGTAGTTGCTTAAAAGTCTGGAAGCAAGCCCAAGTTCCCGAGCGTCACGCCGGGCATTTGATCATGACCGAGTTACAGGCCCAACTTGGCCCGGAATCGACTCGAATCTGATATGATGAAACCAATCGGGAATCCGCTCACCATTTTTCAACTGGAAGTTCGGTACAACGAAACAGATTTGATGGGGGTGGTGTATCACTCGAATTATTTTAGTTGGTTCCATCTGGCGCGCGAACAGCTGATGAAAGCGGCCGGTGCCAGGGTTGCCGAAACGGAGCACCGCGGCATCCACCTTCCGGTTATTGAGGCCTGTTGCCACTACCGTGCGGCGGCCAAATATGGCGACCGGCTTGAAATCAGGGTATTTGTACACCCTAAGAGCCTAGCGTTGCGTCCGCATTTCAACTATGAAATCCAAAAGGAAGGGATAGGCCGGGCCATTGCCTACGGCCAAACTAAGCACGTTTGGTCAAACCACCAAGGGCAACTGCTCACCGGCTTGCCCGAGGCTTATCAGAGCCTCGGGAGTTGCTTCGATGGCCGCAATAGCACCTGCAAATAACCTGCGACACCGGGCAGCTTACCGCTGCAAGGCGATTTAGGTATCCTGTGCTGTTGGCAAAGGCTCTAACGCCGAGAATATCTTAAGCTCCCCGCAGGAGTTTTTATTCTATTGAGCCCTTGTCCCCTTGGCGCAACACCATTTTTTTAAACTCAATTTCCCCCATAAGCTCAGGGAAAAAAGCCTCACAGGGGCATTGAAAAAATTGAGCTACCTGCCGCACAAACCGTATTGGGACTCCCTTTTTTTCCCAGCGGATAAGGGTCCGCAAAGAAACCTCAGGAAAGCTCACTGAGTCGATCAAGTCAATTTGGCTCATACCTGAGAGAATCCGTAAAAACCGCAGCCGTTGCCCAGAATGGGCCGGGTCTGAGTCGTATAGGGCCCCCGGGATCGGCTGGTCCATAAATCGGGATCTTTCGTCCATTATTCTCATTAAAGAGGAATACAAAATATTAGGTTCTGTTGACATTCACCGGAGCCAGATGAGGGCTTGGACGGAGTAGAGGAAGGCCAAGTACCGATCCCCCAACTTCTCGAATCTTGAAAAGACCCTGCGGAAGTGTTTTATTTTGTTGATGAACACTCCACCAAATGCCACTCTTCGTAACCTACGAAATCGGTTTCCCAAGGTTCCCTTTTGGGGGAATCACCGGCAGCATTCCCTGTTCCTCGATTTGCCGCCTAAACTCAAAGGATGCGTACCCTTTTGTCCGCCAGCACTGCCTGGCCTAAAACCCCCAACCAACGAACGAGCCTGAGTTACATCATGCACTTGCCCACCGGTCTGGATAAAGTGTAGCGGGTTTCCCAATCCGTCCACGGCGATATGAACCTTGGTGGTGAAGCCACCCCGAGAGCGCCCTAACGCTTGGGCAGACTGTCCACCGCCAGGGTCCCCGGAAAGCGGAGCTTTTTGGGGTGGGCCACCGGGGTCCCCGGAAAGCGGAGCTTTTTGGGGTGGGCTACTTTTTTTAAAGCTCCGGCGGAGCAAGGATGAGCCCACACCACCCTGCCGTCGATCCGCAGGTTCCCCATATCCGCATCGGTGCTGAAATGGGCAAAGAGTCGCTCGAAAACTCTGTGGGCTTGCCATCGGGCAAACCGCTTGTAAATGCTGTTCCATTTTCCATACTTTTCAGGTAGTAGCCGCCACTGCCCACCGCTGCGGGCCAGCCACAAGACCCCTTCTAGAAAACATCGGCAGTCCGCTTCGTTGCCTGCTTAGGCACGAGGGTCCTGGGACAAAACCGCATAAATCTTCTCCCACTGGTCATCGACAAAGGCTATCGTCACAAAAAACCTCCATAGCAGCTATGATATTAGCTCTATGCAGGTCATACCCTTGCAATGTCAACAGAACCTAAGATACACTCCCTTTTTTGATTTTATAATTTGTAAGCGGTAAAGACACTCCTGGCCGGTCCAGAGACAAGAGTTTATCACTATAGGTCTTAGGAGCGTATTATTTTGAAAGTTTCTTGAAAACTGTACATTCGTCCAAAATTACTTGCTCCCAGCGGAAAAATTTCTTCTCCAGTGCAAATTCTGGAAACAAAGATTGAAAAAAAATTAGCAGTTTAAACATGGCACCCCCGCCCAACAATGTACTGGGGGGCTGAGACTAAAGCGCCTTGCCCCTTTCCTTGCAGGACTTGATCAGGGTGTCCAGGGAGGTTTGCAGTTCTTCGGGGGTGGGGTGGGAGGCGGCTTTGGCATCGAGGCATTTGATGATCTCAGCCTTGACCGAGAGGCTTTCTTCGGGAAGGACCCAGTCCAGATAGGCGGCACCATCGGTTTGGCCGTACAGGGACCAGCCGAAGAGGGTCATGCCCTCGGTCTGGGCCGAGGCGGGTTGACCCAAAGCAAAGCAAACACAAACCAAAAAAAACGGAAGTATCGTCCGCATCACTGGCCTCAACAAGAGGGTTGGTTACCTGTCCCCCCCAATGTGGGTGGGGTGGGGTGGAAAAATCCAGCCGGTTCAGGAAAGCCCCCCTCTCTGGCCGTTGTCCACCCGCTGGGGAGCGAGTGGGGCACGGCTTTCTTCCTGGGATTAACCTTGGATAGCCCTCTTTTAACAGGGTTGGTGCAGGGTTGTAAAAAAAGAATTCGGTCAAAATCGGTCAAAATCGGCCCGCTCCCCTTGCCTCCCCAAATTCTCGCAAGGCTGTGCGGTTGTAGGGTACGGAGCTTGGGCCAGGGCTAAAGCGGAAACTTTCAGGTCCAAGGCGGGGCCGCCAAACGGGACCAACTGACCGACCCAACAAGGCCCATCTGTTCTCACCTCCCCTTGAAGCTCCGCAAGGTCAGGCTGTTGGTGAGCACCGAGACGGAGCTGAGGGCCATGGCCAAAGCGGCGATCATCGGGCTCAAGGCGGGGCCGCCAAAGGGGACCAGCAGGCCTGCGGCAAAGGGAATCCCCAAGATGTTGTAGCCAAAGGCCCAAAACAGGTTTTGTTTGATTTTTGCCATCACCCTGCGACTCAGCGCCAAAGCGTCCAGGAGCCCCAGGAGGTTGTCCTTGACCAAAATAAAGTCTGCCGACTCAATGGCCACATCGGCCCCCTTGCCAATGGCGATCCCCACCTGGGCTTGCATCAGCGCCGGGGCATCGTTGATTCCGTCGCCCACCATGGCCACGGTCTCGCCGTTTTCCTGCAACTGTTTGATGCGGCCCAACTTGTCCCCTGGCAGCAGCCCGGCCCCGTAATCCTCAATCCCCAGCGAACCGGCCACCGTCCGGGCCACCTGGGCATGGTCTCCGGTCAGCATCAGGGGCTTGATCTTCAGCCGCCCCAGCCCTTCGACCAAAGCAAGCGCCTCGGGCTTGACCGGGTCGCTGATCCCCGCCACCGCCCAGACCTCGGCCCCGACGGCCAAAAAAATGGCCGTCTGCCCCTGTTCGTGCATCGCCAGGGCCTCGGGCGGCTGTGGCTCGGTGATCCCTTGGCCGGTCAAAAAGCCGTAGTGGCCCACCAGAACCCTTTGGCCCTGAAAGCTGCCTTCGACCCCCAGGCTTTTGACCATCTTGACTTCCTCCAGCTCCTGGGGCCTCACCTGGGCTTTTTGGGCGGCAGACAAAATCGCCTTGGCCAGCACATGTTCGGACCTAGCCTCGGCCCCGGCCATCAGCGCCAGCACCTCCGCCTCACTGTGCCCCTTGAGGGCCTTAAGGTCCGCCACCTGGGGCTGTCCTTGGGTCAAGGTGCCGGTTTTGTCAAAGACGATCCGGTCCACCGAAGCCAACGCCTCCAAAGCGTCCCCCCCTTTGACCAAGATCCCCAAACTGGCCGCCCGGCCGACCCCCACCATGATGGCGGTCGGCGTAGCCAGACCCAAGGCACAGGGGCAGGCAATCACCATCACCGCTACAAAGGCCTGGACCGCAAAGGCCGGGTCGGAGCCCCAAAAGTACCACAACAGCCCTGCGGTCAGGGCAATCCCCATCACCACCGGGACAAAAACCCCGGAGATCCGGTCCGCCAATGCGGCCACCGGGGCCTTGGCAGCGTTGGCCTCTTCCACCATACGGATGATCTGGCTCAAGGCGGAATCCTCGGCGGTTTTGGTCGCCTCCATCTCGAAGGGTTGGCCTTGGTTGAGGCTCGCCCCGATCAGGTCTTCCCCCGGTTTTTTCTCCACCGGCAGGGATTCTCCGGTCAGGAAACTCTGGTCCACCGCCGTTTCCCCCACCCGCAGCTTGCCGTCAATAGGGACCCGCTCGCCAATCTGCACCAACAAACGGTCTCCAGGCAAGACCTCATGAATGGGGATCAAGGTGACCCGGCCCTTGGCATCCAGCAGTCTGGCAGTGGTGGCTTTGAGTTTGAGCAGCGCCTTCATCGCCTCCACCGACTTTTGTTTGCTCCCCGCTTCCAGCCACTTGCCCATCAGAATCAAGGCCAGAATCACCGCCGTGGACTCGAAGTACAACTGGTGTAGCCCATGAACCTGTCCCTGGGCGATCAGGGAAAGCCCCCAGAGGCTGTTGCCGAAACTGGCCAAGGTGCCCAAGGCGATCAGGCTGTCCATGTTTGGAGCCCGGTGGGCCAAGGCCCGGAACCCCCGGCTGTAAAACCGGTGGCCGATCAGCATCACCGGCAGGCAAAGGGCCAGCTGGACCAAAGCATAAACCAAAGGCGCACTTTGGGGAGACAGAATGTCCGGCAGCCCCAGGCCCAACATCGGCCCCATCGCCAGCACAAACAGCGGCAAGGTCAAGGCCGAACTGGCGAAAAACCGTTTCTTCAAGTCTTCCTTTTCCCGTTGCTTTTGGGCCGAATGCTCCAGGTCGGCGGCGTTGCCCGCCTCCAGTTCCTTGAGGGCATAACCCAACTGCTCCACCTTCTCTTTTAAGGTCCGGGTTTGGACCAGATCGGGGTTGATCCGTAAGGAAACCTTTTCGGTCGCCAGATTGACGCTTGCCTTTTCAACCCCCGGCAGCTGGGTCAACCCTTGTTCAACCTTGGCGGCACAACTGGCGCAACTCATCCCCTCCACCCCAAAGGTGAGGCTGACCCGTTTTTCGGGCAACTTGGCCGGATACCCCCCTTGACCCAGTTTGGCCAACAGGCCCGGCAGGTCCAGGCGGTCGTCGTAGGTCAGGGTCAAAGACTCGGTCAACAGATTGACCTTCGCCCGTTCCACTCCCTCCGTCCCCTGGGCGATTCCTTCAACCTTGGCCGAACAGGAGGCACAGGACATCTCGGCCACTTCGATCAACAGTTCTTTCATCGTTCCTTTGGAGTATGGGCTCGCTCAGGCTACCACAGTGCTGGCCGGGTAGCCCGCTTGGGTGATTTTTTCGGCCAAGGCCCGTAAGTCCAGGCTGCCTTCAAAACCCAAGGTTAATTCCTTGGTCTCCAGGCTCACCTTGGCCTCCTTGGCTCCAAACTCACGGGCAATCCCCTCTACTTTGGAGCTGCAACCTTCACACTTCATCTTTTGGACTTGCAAGACCGCTTGGTTCATCTTCAAGTGCTCCTTCAGCTGGGTTAGACCGCACGGGAGAGCAACCGCAAGATCTCCTCAATCTTCCGGTCGAACTCCTCCCCGCCGGTCTTGGCGGCATCGGTGACACAATGGCGCAGGTGGTTTTCCAAGACCCCAAGCTCTACCTTTTTTAAGGCGGCCTGGGCGGCCTTGAGCTGGGTTAGGATGTCGGCACAATAACGGCGGTCCTCGATCATCTTGGCGATCCCACGGATCTGCCCTTGGACCTTGGCCAACCGTTTGAGCTGGTCTTCGTGACTGGGAAACATGATGACCCCCGGTGCAGGTTTCTTCTGCTGAAGCTATTATACCCCACCAGGGTATCCATAGCCAGAGTTTTTTCAGCTTTTACCGCACCGGTCGGTCAAGGGTCTTACAATTCCCCCATTTTGATGGAGCCGGTCAAAACCTTGTTCTCCAACACCGCTCCATCAGGCAAGGCGAGGCTGCCTTGCTCGCAAACCAGGATCACGTTGCCCCGAAGGGTGATGTGTTTGCCGAAGGTGACATCCCCCACCACGGTCAAAAGGTCCAACTCCAACATGTCGGGGATGGTTTCAAACCGTTTTTGGTAGTCTTCGTAATTTTGGAAATAAGGCCCCAGCCGCACCATCGGCAAGCCGGAAAACTGGCGTTCCGGGTTTTTGACCAAGACCCCATCGTTGAGCACAAACAGGTTGGATTGGACCAGCAACAGGTCGTCGGTTTTTTTGACCGGCAAAAACCGGGACCGAGGCACGTTGACCGCCTTGGCCCCCTCGAAGGCGGAAATTGCTCCGCCAATGGCCGTTTCCAACTGGATCACCGGGACATGATCCACCGTCTTTTTGTTGACGATCACCTCCAGCTCCAGGCCGGTGAGCAGCTTTTCCTTGAGCGCCTTGAGGTTGATCCAGATGTTGTTGGTGTTGAAGATACGAAACTTTTTGACGCTCTTAAACTCTTCGACATACTCGCCGGGAACCTGGGCAATCTCTAGGAGCTGCAACCCGTCTTCTTCGGTTTTGATCAAGGTCCCCCCCTTTACGTCCGCCCTGGTTTTGGGGGTCACTTCCATCAAGTAGGGGCAGCCGGAATCGGCCAAGAGGCCCAACAAACGCAGGTCCACCGAAGCGCCCAGGTTGTCGGCATTGGCCAAAAAGAGGTATTCCTTCCCTTCGGCCAAGGCCAAGTCCAAAATCCCGGATTTTTCAAAGGAGGTAAAAAAATCTCCATGCCCCGGAGGGTAGCTGATCAAACCCCCGTAACGCTTCCTGGACATAGGCAGGAGGCTGTCCCGGCGCAGCCTGGGGAACTCGTGTTGGGTAAAGGTCCGCAAGGTGACCTCCCCTTCGTACTTTTGGATGATCTTTTGGGTGTCCTGTTCGGTGTTGAAGCTGTTCATCAAGACCAAGGGCACGTCGGTGCCGTACCGTTCGTTGAGCTTGTTGATCTGGGTGACGATCAGGTCCAAAAAACTCAAGCCCCCCCGGACCTCGATCGCCGACTTGGGCCCCACGCAGCCCATGGAGGTCCCCAGGCCGCCATTGAGTCTGGCGACCACCAGCTTGGAAAGCAGTTCCTTGGCTTTTTTGTCCGAGACTTCCTTGAGCTGGTCGTACCGCTCCACCTCGCCCTCTTCGGGGCTTTTGACCTTGGACCAATCTAGGGATTTTTCCTTTTGGCTGTTCCAGGCCTTGTACAAGGTGCCGAAAGACTCGATCTGCTCTTCCGAAAACCCTTGCAAGGCAATGGACTTGGTGATTTCCGAGTACAATTTCATAGGTGGTTTCAGCTGAGGTTGTCGCCCTGGTTCAGTTCCTGGGCCTTTTTGTAGTAGTCGGTCGATTTGTGCTGGTCCCCGATCCGAAAGTAAAGGCCGCCCAGTTCATGGGCAATCGACCCGGCCTTCTCGGTGGTGCCGCTTTCCCGGTTGAACCGGTAGAGCCATTCCAGGTGGCTGATCGATTCGGTGGACCGTTTGTGGGTAGCAAAAAACCGGCAAATCTCCTCATGCACTTGCCTGGCCTGTTCCCAGTCCCGCAGGTGTTCAAAGAGCTTGGCCGCTTGGATCAAAGATTCCAAGGCCTTTTCCTCTTCCCCTTGGTGCTGGTGGATCTGGGCCAAGACCAGTTGGGTTTGGGCCAACAGGGCCTCGGAGATAAAAGGGTGCCGGTAGTTGAAGGCCTTGGCAAAAGACCGGTAGGCCCCCTGGGGGTCCTGGTCCAAAAAGAGCAGGTAGCCGTCGATCAACCAAAGCCGGGACATGTTTTCCTGGTTGAGGTGGGCCGGGTCGAAGCCGGCGGTTTCCAAAAGCCCACGCAGCTTTTCCATCTCCCCCAATTCCAAAAAGCCCAGACCGGTCTCCACCAACAGGCCAAACCGCTCCGCCGGATTGGGCAGGTCCAGGGCCAATTGGGTGGCCGCCAACAGGTGGCCTTTGGCCCGTTCCGGCTGCTCGCTTTTGGCGTACAAGGCGGCCAGACGGATCTGGAGTTTGCAGACCTGGGGCCAATTACGCCGGTCCTGCTCTTCGCTCAACAGCCATTCGTAAAGCCGCAGCGCCTGGGGCTCCAAAGGCAGGTGTTCCAGCACCCCCAAGAGGGACAAAAAGGCCCGTTCCAGGGTTTCAGGTTGGCGGGAGGCCAAGGAAAGCTCCACCGAACTGAGCAACAGTTGGGAAAGCAGTCGAGGCCGGTCGCCCAGTTCTACGGCCACCCGTTTGGCGAATTGGAGACCCCGTTGCCAGGCGGTTTCGTTGGCCCCCAACAAGGAGAGTTCCGCCAAAAGGTAACTCACCCCGGCGATGGTTAAGGCAGGTTCGTGGCCGACCTCTTCATACCGGCCAATCAGTTTTTTCATCAAGTCTTGGCCGATCTTGACCAACCCTTCGG
>Ga0208245_1000800_pt1 | contig 22768 bp, 31 predicted proteins | sample RifOxyC1_FD_184035 | JGI IMG/M metagenome (GOLD analysis project Ga0208245, IMG submission 184035) | Soil microbial communities from Rifle, Colorado - Rifle Oxygen_injection C1 (SPAdes) | ecosystem: Environmental > Terrestrial > Deep subsurface > Rock core/Sediment | place: Rifle, Colorado... | reverse complement strand
TTTTCTGATGTTCCCGTCGATTCTATGCTGATCGCTTTATTTTTACGAAATAATCGATCTAAATTTTTTATAATTTCTACCCTTCCCACGCGTACTTTTTCACTCTTTTTCAATTTACGTTTTTCCAATCTTAGCCATATATCCTCAATGCGGAAAAAATATATCCCAAATTCTCTTTCCATCAATCTTGAAATATACGACTTCCCCGCCCCCTTAGGCCCAATCAACAAATAAAGTATCATTAACTAATAATTTCCGGTAATTTGGACAATCTTTTACCCACGATGACAAACCACACCATCATGGGAATGAGCGATAAGAATGAGAATATCAAACCAATTGTCCCCACCGTTGGGGGTATAAGCATCAATATCCCCATTGCAATTCCAATATACGCAGTTATTCTGGTAAAAAACTCGCTTTTCAGCATGACGAAGGAATCAATAAGCAGAGCTAAAGCAACAAGGATATAACTCACATTGAAAGCGGTGCCCTGATAGGTCGCAAGTAACATTTGTCCTGCCGAAAGTAATGAGGTTTTTTGAACTTCTGTCGCAGCGATCGCATATTGTCCACTCAAAGACAGCATTTCAAACGCAATTCCTGAAGAAAAATAAATCGCTATGCCTACCAAACCCAAAGCCGTAGCTAATAACATATACGATTCATTTTTACGCTTAAGAAGGATATACAAAGTCAAAAATAATGGAATCTGTAAAATCCAATCGATAAACATGATGACATCCAAAGACAAGAGTCCTAAGATTATGTTTTTCTGAAACAAATTGAAAAAACCGATGACATCTTTTGGAGGTGGATTAACTACATAAACGATTATCTGAATGAATACTAAAAAAATTATTGTATATAAAGCCAAACCAGTAATCCAAAACAGTGGCTTCCACTTCACTAAAACCTGATTTTCAGCTTTCGGTTTTGGTGCCATCAATATAGTGTATCAGAAAATCTAGATTAGACCGGAAAACAGCAAAATCAAAACAACGGCAGTAATAGCGGCGAAAATTCCCACCGTTTTAACGAATAGGTCAACCGCTTCTTTTTTCTTTCCTTCAATAAATAACAGGAGGGGTTGGTAAAAAAACAGGTATGCCATTACCGCGACAGAAAGCGTCAGCACGAATAGCATTGTGATCGGAGCAAAAAAGGTATCAGGCTTGTTCCGAAGTGGTTGCGTCACAAAGGTCATCACCGAGACAACGAGGATAATATACGCTGAAGCGCTCAGGGCATTAATAAAAGGATTCTTTGTCATCTCTCAATTTTATCAAATTTGCTCCCCATTCCTGATCTTACACGAACCATCAATACTCTATACTCTAACTTTCAACCCAATTCTCTCAACCTCTTCTGCCCCAACTACCGTTAACATATCCGCTCTTCCCCTACCTATTGATATATGAGGTCCCCCAATTCCACCAGTTGAATATGCAAAGGTATACGAAGCATCATCCTTACTCACCCGAGAATGAGGCATAGCAACTAAAGGTCTGTTGAAAACATGGGTATAGACAGCGCCACTAGTATCTCCCCGAAACGGCGCCGATATTGCATCCTCCCATTCTTCCTTAGTCACTTGAATATCAAAAGCCTGGACAAATCCCAAGTCATATGCCAATTCAGATAACAACGTTAGCTCTTTCGTTCTCTCTTCATTCTTTGGATCAGCCTTCCACTCAGTCAATGATTTATCTAATCGTCCTTCTAAGGCTACCATTAATTCCTTACTCCCTTGATCCTCAAACTTCAAGTTCATCAATGTATGATAAATAGCTTGAAACAGCAAAGGGACGGCTTCATCTCCGGGCTCAAACACCTCAATCGTCCCATCATCCTCAAATGCCGGAATGCAAATCTCCACGAACTCGACTCCCTCTGGCCCTGCCACCCAACTCCCCGTCCAACCTTGCCCATAAACAAGCGTTCCATTATCGTTTTTCTCGGCATCAAACTCACAAACAAATACTTCTCCCTCAGGATTAACCCCAATCCAAGTCGCACATCCTCTCATAATCTTCTCTACAAAAACTCTTGAACCAGTCCAATGTTGAATTGGCGTTGAACAACCAGGCTCTCCCTGAATATATGCCGCGTCCATCTCTTTTGCTAGCTCAAGATCGTCAAACGCAATCACATCCACATGGATTCCCGGCGCCGGCTCTTCGTCAATTCCAGTATCATGCACCGCATACACTTCATCACCAATCTGAATAGATGTGGGCGTCAGAACCTCTAATACTTCTCTTCGTAAACCTTGTGGTTCCAAATCAATCATGGCGTGGAATTTAACATATCTCCAGAGAAAAATCAACTATAGGGTACGGTGCTCCCTATTCCTGATCTTACACGAACTATAATAGAAATATCGGAACAAATAACCTAATCCCCTTCATTTTTCTCTCGTATAAACATCTTCTGCATATCCGCTTCTCAGTACATTTGGACAAAAGAACTATTTATAAAGTTATTCCTGGAAGACTAAGTTGATGAATGGATGGTTCTATTAATAATCTCAGGTTATTTAATACATTTTCTAGATTAGACACCTCCTGCCCTGTCAAATCAAATTCTTGCGCATCTAAAAGTAAATTTGTGGCTATTCTTCTAGTTTTCCGAATCTCTTCAAGACCAATTTCTTGATTTTCCTCCCACAAATCTTGAATGTAAATCATGTCGGAAGTCCCCGAACCCTATTCGTCTTTAATAAAAAAAGGGTCCAATAAAGCTCTAGTATTATTAACCAAGGCAACTTTTCTTGAATTAAAATCTGTACCAAGTTCAACCATGTCTCTATTATATCAATGGTCTAATGTCTGTATTGAAAACCACGAGACTATATTACTAGAGACTAATTCAATCCAAAGCTAATGTTTAACAACGATTTGATCCTCCATTGGATTATTATTAAATCCCTGACAGGGATTTTGATCACGGTAATTCTTGCTTATCACCATATTTTCCGGGGTCAGACCGTATTTAGCGTAATAAGTCTCAACATTAGGAGTTAGATGATTCATATAGGAATCAATGCCCTTTAACCAATCAACATATCTTCCTGAATGATAAAATTGGAGATCAAAAGCTGACCCGTCAACGGGCTCAGCATAACCGACAAGTTCACCGGATTTAACTCGTTGTCCAGCTCTTAATCCCAAGCGAGGTATGACGTGTCCGATTTCAAACCACCAGCCATCCTTTGTAAAATATATTGATGAACCTGTCGAACCTGCTTTTGAAGCGGCTTCAATCTTGGTAATTTTACCTTCCCAAGGAGCAAATATTTTAACCTGGTTATTCGTATGATTAAACGTCTCCATGGGAATGGCATAATGCTTCATTGAACGATTTTTTTCTAATTCACCATCAATATTTTCTCCGGAATAATCATGTCCAGCGCAGCTTCTGACATAAGAAATTCTATCTATCTGGTCCAGATCTATCGGAGAAGCAGTAATAAATTTCGCATATCTGCTGTTTTCGAATTTTTGGTTTTCCAATATATAAGCACCAACAGCAAATAATACAAAAATAAAAATAACCAATATTATCCACCTAAACCATTTCCACATATATACAGCATATCAGACATATTGAAGTTCGATTGTCTATCCTGGGTTATAATAAACAAGGCGTCACTGTGCTCTAAATAATTTTGCTCGCTCTATTGAAACGGGTGAGAACTTATTTTATAGACCAGATTCTAACACCTATTCTACCCGACGAGGTAGATATAAGATTCGTGAACGAATGTTTTAAGGGTAATACGCTAGCCTTAAACGCTTGATAATACAGTAGCAGACTTGTACTAGTACCTATCTACAAGCTGTAACAAAATCGAAGCCGAGCGTCGTAAGTTCAAATACACTTGTTGTTTGTAAGGCGACCCTACTATCCCCAAACATAATCCCGGTTGAACCTGGCGGACGACATAATCCAAGTCTGAATAAATTTTCTATTATCAAGTCAAAGCTTTCCGAGCTTAATCCTAAAACCTCGCAAACCTTATCTTTACCAAATTGCATTGTTTTCCTTTTTTGATAATCACTTTCTTTTATAACATTGTCGTATAAAATATCTAGCAATTGCGCTTCAAGTGGCGACAGTTCATTTAATATAGCTACGTAATTGGGGGTTACATTGACTTTACCTGTTGCTGCATTTGCTAATAAATTTGCCCATTTAAGCTGCATTGTTTCTTCTTCCTCTAAGGATGAATTTTCAATAAGTGGAACTAACACTTTCAACGGAACTTCTTTCTTTTGAAGGCCACTTTCTTTAACAATCACCTCTGCCTGTTTAATTATCTTCACCTGATTTTTCCACCGCCAGAAGCGAACATTATCAGACAATATGCCCCCCGCGTCTCTTACGAATTGTGGAATAATACCCTTAAAAAATGAATCAACTTCTTCTTTACTTATTTCCAATTCTGCTTCTTGTTTTGTAATACTACCTTTAGCTTTCATATTTATTTATTGTCCGGCATTTCTTCTTCGTATCTACCTGCGATAATATCACTTTCAACAAAGTTGACAGTAAGCTTTATCAATTCCTTCAAGTTAGTAATGTCTTTGTCTTCCCATTTACGTTCATAATGGATCTCGTCATTACCCAACCAAGCAGCCCTTTTTGCGCAAGCCTGAATCCGCTTCTCGTTTATGGCTGAAATTGCGTCGGCTAACTGCATTTTCTTTATTTGTTCTTCTGTTCTTAATTTAGTAGCTTTTAGATAATCCTTTATCAAGAATTCCAAGGACTTTCTGTATCCGCCACCAGCAATTTCGTCTAAACCAAAATCCTCTGCTATGGCTGATTGGTTATATATCCTCGGAAAGCGTGGACTTACTTCGGTTATCTCGTCGGAAAATTTAATTGGTTCCCAATATTGGGGCGCTAATGTTCTTTTCAAGAAAAAATAGTCGCCCATTCTGTCTGGTTTTGTGTATATCGCCGTATAGTACCGATTACATTTATTGCTTGGGCATTGAAACACGGCTTCAACAACTTCGTTATAATCCCAAGCGTCACCCAAAGAATGTCCTGTAAGATATTTTGGTTGTCCACCATTGCCACACGCAGCACATTTGTCAGGATATTCGTCCAGTTGGACGTATTCCCTGTTTCTACCTTCTAATCGAACTTGAATAGCGCGAGTGTCTCTTGCCATAGTTATTTCAAAAACGTTTCATTTATTGCCGAAAATTCTGAAACAGCCTTAAAAAAATTCTCTAATTGTTTATATTCCCTAAACCTAAAATCGGTTTTGTATTTGTAGTATGGGTCTGTATTTATATACTTTTCGAATAGATAGAAATCTTTACCGGAAGCAATAATAAATAACTTGGTAGAAAGTGGTCTTAGCTGGCAAAGTCGTTGAAGCCCAGTAATAATTTTTGTACTATGTTCTACTTCAAAGGCGTATTTAGGCACTTCGTCCTTGTACCATATCACATCAATCTGCGAGACCAATCTTGCAATGTCGTCACCCATAAATCGCATTGGCATTTCTTTTAGAGAGATATAATCTTGCAGTTTTTCCCCAAACGCTTCATTAGATTTGTTCGGGCTAAACGTGTCGTACCCAAGCATTCTGCCAATTTTTAGAAGCAACATTTCCGCTTCTGCGTGGGCTGTAATTTCATTCTTTTCTTCGAGATCACTTTCAACCACAGGCTTATCTTCTTCAACATTGTAGTGGCTTAAAAAGGCGTCTGCGCTTCCAAACTTATCAAGTATCGACTTAACACCCTCTTCGTTTAGAGGCATAAATCCCTGAATTCGATCAAATGATGGTTCATATTTGCCAAGCTGTTGCATATCAGACATTGGCATATATATTGGCCGTAATTCTTTAAGAAAGAAAACGCAGGTCCAAGGCTCTTCACCTGTCTTTGGTGGCCATAGAGATAAACCCAGATCTTTGCTATGTTGTTTATAGAGGAGTTTGCCAGCATATAAAAACTTCCCTTCTTTTTCATTACCTTCACGGCCTTTATAAAAAAGAACCAAATCATTGACTTCCATTTTGTCCCAAGATGATTTCTTCGCTTCTTTATTCCCCCAAACAAATATCTTGTCAAATGGAGCTAATGCCTTTTTTCCACCGTCGTCTAGAAAAGGGTCAACAATAGACTTGTCAACGCCGTTTTCAATTGTGCTTAAAAAGTTTTTATAGGACGTCTCGTTTGATCTTGGCGCAAGGAATATTTTCATATTCATATTCTACAACTTTATGTAATTTAAGTTAACGATAATAAAAGACGGTCAAATCAAAAATTTTGTTATATACCACTTGAATAAAACATAAATATCGTGTATAAGTAGATAGTATAAGTCATATGGCTAAAAAAACCTACTATTCAGTCACACAAGCCGCAGAATACTTGGGTATACACCCCGAAACTTTACGTCGGTGGGATCGAACCAAGAAATTAGAGGCAGAAAAGATTAATGATCGCGGGGATCGCAGATATGATCTTGAAAAAATAAAAAGATTCAAGGATATGGTTAGACTTGGTACCGACGATAAAGAATCGGCAAGAAAGAAAATTGACGCAAGCCTAACTTCCCTTGAAAATATAGCCGAAGACGCGAAATACGAATTTACAATGGGCGATCATTTCCGGGAAGCAAGAGACTTATCCTACTTTATTCTTGACGACGAAAGAGAACGGGATAGATTTCAGGCCTTAATAAATCTTTTTAGCTTCCAGGTTAAGGACGACGAGTTTAAGTCTAAAATGTCAGGAACTGACGCCAACGGTAAATACTGGGCTTTCCCAAGTTTAGAAGATTTTTCCAAATCAGACTTCACTTATGTTCGTTCCCTACTTCCCAAATATAAACACCCGCGAATAAGGTCTCGGATTTCACACTTTTTATGGATAGTAGAAAAGGACCATAAAATGGCCCAGACAGCCATAAAAGAATATCTTGGTGCCGTTGATTGGTTAAATACCGAAGTTAAAAAGGATCCGGAAGGAACTTCCGCTTTCGAAATAGTTAATTCCCTAAGAAGTGCTTATATTCTTGCCAAGAAAATCAAACATAACATAAACGAGGTTAACCAATCTATCGCCAACACTGTTTTGAATTTTGACAATCAAAGCGAATCCCGCTGGGCGGTCACACACCGTTTAATCGAGTTTGCCTTAGAAAATTGGAAAGAATACGGGCAAGATTTCTGGGAAAACGTCGTTAAAATTTGTAAACGAATGGCCGAGGAGCAAGAAAAAAAGAACAATCTCTATTTTGCCAGAGATTTCTTATCACTTGGCGAGAAAGTAGAGCGACAAGTTTTTAGTCTTCAAGATAAAAAGTGGCGACAGAAAATTGCTTCTTCATTCGAAGACGAGGCTAACGCAAAAAAAGACGGATTCGTCCAATCAGATTTACTAATGAAAGCAATTACAGAATACAAAGGACTAGGCGATCAAAAAAAGGTCGAAGAACTTGAAAAGTCACTTCAAAAGGCAAAAAAAGATTTGAAATTCCAAACCTTTTCACAAACTATGGACCTAACAGATTGGGTAAATCAGATAAGAACCCAGTTCAAAACATTGGTCGGCAAAGAAAGCAAAGAACAACTTCTAATCAGATTGACAGCAGACGGCTCGATCCTTCCCAAATACGAAGAAGTAAAAAAACAAGCAGAGAAAATGGATAAAGAATTTCCATTACAATCGCTTTTTTCGACCAGTGTCTTCGACAGTTCTGGCAATATGCCAAGGAAATATGACAGCGATCTTGAAAAGAAATACTATTCCCTGCTGCGCCAATACAACTTTTCCTTAATGACCTACGAGGTAATGGCTAGAGTTTTGTTTGAAGAACTTTTAGACGCCGGTAAAATAGATCTTGAATCAGTAGTCAAATATATTTCCGATCACCTTTGGTATGGGAAGGAATATGAATTACACGATCCAGATAACAAAGAACTTCTTTTGAAATCAAGAAAGTGGGTCGATATTCTAAAACCCGGGATACGCGCCTACCTTTCAGCGCTAGACTCGATTAAGGGTAAGAATGTCGAGGAAGCCAGAAGCAATCTTATATTGGCGATCGATTCTTTAACACCGAAGATTGAAGGGTTAATTAGAGAATTTTATGAATCCATAGGTAAGCCGGTCGACAAAATTAAAACTGAACGCGGTGGCAAACAAGTATCCGAGAAAAAGGGACTCGACGAACTGCTTAGAGAACCCTACGCCGAAGAAATTTTTGGAAGCGATCTTTTAATTCTTATGAAGTATGTTCTTATAGAACTTGGTGGCTATAATCTTAGAAACAACGTATCCCACGCACTTATGTTTAGAGAGAACTACCTTCTAAGCTATGGGCATTGGGTCTTTTTGATCTTATTACGTATCGGGGCTTATCAATTCAGTATCAATCAAAAACCGCCAGAAAGCGCGGTCTAATTTGCGATTAAAATTATGGGTGGACCAAAAGGTATTAATTGGGAAGCGGCATTAGAATATTACTTAACGCCTGATTCAGAGGGTAGAATTCCTTCGTATCAAGACGTGGCAGATATTTTTGGTGTAAGCAAGAAAGAAGTAGGCTTGCGGGCCAAACGAGAAAACTGGCTACAACGTAGACAAAACGTATACGATACGGCAGAGGAAACATATGCCGAAAACCGGATAGAACTTATAAAACAAACAGTAGATAAACATATTAAAACGTGGCGGGGAATCCAAGACATAGCGGGTGATTTACTGGATAAGTTAAATAATGATCTTTCTGAAAGCGAATACAAACCCGCGCAATTCGGGTTATTAGCTTCAATAACTAATATCCTAAAAACGGCGATAGAAGGTGAAAGAACCGCGCTAGGGCTACCTAATACCGTTAATTCCGCTAATATCCAAGTAGCCAAGCAAGAAGTAATACTACCGCCAGAACTTATTCAGGAAATCGACAGGTTATTCGAAATAAACAGCCGACAGGCACTGGCTAACTAATAAATATGGATAATACGAGCAAAGCACAAAAGAAATTCGCTACCCACTTAATGAAACGTGATCCTAAGTTAAGCGAAAAGGATATTCCACCCCTATTAAACAGTTTCAAGCGGTTTGTAAAAGTAGTTCAAAGAATCTATACAGAACCACAAGCGCAAATAACGATTAAAGATTTCAAAGAAAACGGTAAGGTTGTTCGAAAAAGAATAATTAGTACAGACCTTGAAGAATTTAGAAAAGTTATCACTAAAGGCAAGGGTCCACAATCATTTAGCGATACGTTCGACAAGCTTAATAAAGCTGTCACTAAAGACAAATATGGAAGATAACGAACCAAAATATAATCGTGTGGTCGCCTATATCCGAAAGTCTTCGGAAGACAACTTAAAAGGCGAAGCTAATAAACAGTTAAATTCGCTTGAATATCAGAAGGCTTTTGTTAAAGACGCAATCGCAAGATACAAACTTGAATTAGTGGGTCCTATTTTTGAAGACGATAAGACGGGATACGAAGCATTTGCCCGCGACGACTTTGCTAAAATGCTCGACTACCTGAAAGATCACAAGGGCGAAGTTGACGGAATTGTTTGTACTGAAATTAGCCGTCTAGCTCGAAACTTCGCAGACGGTGGAATGATCCTTTGGTATCTTCAAAACGGGACTATAAAGCGAATCTACACCCCTACAAAGGTCTTTACTGATTCGTCCGGGGATCAGCTAATGGTTGCTATTGAATTTGCTATGTCGAAGAAATCTAGCGACGATACAGGCTACAGAACCATAGAGGGTATGAAGTCGAAAGCGAAGATAATGAAACACCCGGCAAGACCGGCAATACTTGGATACATTACCGAAGGTCCGGTAGGTCGCAAGAAATGGATTGTCGATCCGGTAAGAGGATCATTGGTCAAAAAGGTTTTTGAACAGTTCGCTACTGGTAGCTATACATTCGAACAAATCGCCGAATACGCTAAAAATATAGGACTACTGTCCGGTAAGTCAGGATCGGGTGGATTTCATAAAAACACTTGGCGGAACAGGTTAAGTGACGTTCAATACACAGGAATCTTCGAAAGCGACGGGGAAAGAATTGCGGGTGAATATGAACGTTTAATTGAATCAGAACTTTTTTATCGCGTACAAGAAATAGTCACCGATCACGAACACCCAAAAACTACCCACCTAGACTACGCGTATTCAGGTATGTTTAAGTGCGGTCTGTGTGGTGGAATGCTTTCAGGAACGCACAAAAAAGGTATTACCTATTACCGGTGTGGTAAACGTAAAGCACCTTGTAAAGATATTGCCCGAATAACCTATATCCCCGAAAAACAACTTGAAGACAGCTTAATGACCGCTTTTGAACTGATTGAAATAGATCAGGATACTTGGAAAGAGGCCCGCGATTACGTAGTCGAGATAAACCAGCCACAAAAACTGGATATTAAGAAACAAGTTCGAATACTTGGAGAAAAAGAATCCGCAGAAAAGAACCTTCAAATTGATATGGGTAGACGATTTTCTGCCGGTGAACTTGTAAAGACCGATTATGATCGACTTATGGAAGACAGTCGCCGTAAAGAAGCGTCTTATCGAAACACGATTATTAAATGCGAGAACATAATCCACGAGCTAGACGGACTTATGTATCAATTTCTAGATAACATAAAACACGTAACCAAAAGGTTAAGATTAGCCCTACCGGAAAACAAAAGGGAAATGGTTGACATATTCTGTGAGAACTTAGAGTGGAAGGAAGGAAAAGCCCGATGGGACTGGAAGAAACCGTATTTTATAATCGCAAATCGACCCAAGAATTCAACAATGCTCCCCGGGTAGGATTCGAACCTACGACCTTAATCTTAACAGGATTCCGCGCTACCACTGCGCCACCGGGGAATATTCAATTGTTAACTAGCAGATTATATCATCAAGGTGTATTTCCGAGCACCTAATTTTCATGCTAAACTAATCCTATCTACCAATACAAATAGGAGGTTATATGATGGGCTGGAATAACTGGAACAACATGATGAACTGGGGCGGGCGTCCCTGGATGGGAGCAGGTTTTGGCCTCCTGGCCATCTGGTCACTTATCTGGTCAGGCATGGCCCTCTGGAAATCCGCCAGAAATGGTGAGCGCTACTGGTTCCTCGCTCTTTTGCTCATTCACACCGCCGGGATCCTAGATATCCTCTATCTTTTTGTCTTTGCCAAAAACAAACTTGTCCTAGTCAGCACTCCTCCCAAACGCAAAAAGTAAGCAGCCCCCCTCATGACACCCCTCCCCGACTTGGTCACTCGCTTCTCTAAATTTCCTGATCTTCATCAATCCCCCGAATATGAGCGTCTTATGCATCAAATTGGCTGGTTGTCGGTAGGCAAGCCTGGCTCTCTCATCTACTATCGTTCCTTGGGTCCTTTAACTGTCGCCAAACTTCAGCGCCCCCGCCAAATTGATCCCGAGTTTATTCACCACTTTCGTCGCCGCTACCATCCCCTGACTACCTATATCGAATCCTCTCTTGCTCAAGCTTACTCCCATGGTTTTGTTGCCGAACCCTTTGCTCACAGTACTACCAGCCTCCTAGATTTGACTCTCACCCCCGCACAACTTCTCTCCTCTTTCTCCCAAAAAACCCGCTACAATATTACCCACTCTCTCAAACAGAATCTCCTCCAAATTACTTCCACTCCTCTGAATAAACTTACCTCCTCCCAACTATCTGACTTCTTCTCTCTTCACGCCGAATGGAGCACTCGCCGCCATGTTGTGGGTTACCCCCCTTCCCTCCTCCACGCCGTGTTCCCCAGCTTCTCGACCCACGGGACCCTTCACCTTGCCTATTTAGACCATATCCCAGTCGGCACTCTTCTCATTCTCACAAGTGGCCAGGTCGCTACCTACTACGCCGCCTTTGCCACCCCCCTTGGCTATCACCATTTTGCCCCCACTCTCTTGACCTGGACCGCTCTCCTTTCTGCTCAGGATTCCGCTCACTCCATCTTCGATTTTGGCGGCATTTTCGATCCTCGCTACCCCCGCATGTACAAAAAATGGGCTGGTTTCACCAAATTCAAGGCCGGCTTTCGCCCCGCTGTCGTCTCCTATCCCGCAACCAGACTATTACTATTCTGGAAATAAGTAGCGGAGAGGTGCAGACGTATTTCACATCCGGAAAAGTTTACGCAGCGCACTCTGGCGCGAGTTAGAGGCGGATCGCCAGCAGGCGAGAACACCGTCTTTTTCGCGTGAAGTACGTCGAACCGAATATAGAAACTTTAGTCCAAATAATCCTGTAGCATCCTTCGCTTAGATGGATGTTTCAGCTTCCGTAGTGCCTTGGCTTCGATCTGTCTAATCCGCTCTCTTGTCACTCCAAACTCCCTCCCCACTTCTTCCAAAGTCATCGGTTTAGCGCCCCTAAGACCAAATCTCATCTCAAGCACTTTACTCTCTCGGTCCGATAGTCCCGACAACACTTCTTCGATATTTTCCCGTAACAGTCTCTGGGTGGTTAATTCATAAGGTGTGGCTTGTTTGGTATCTTCGATAAAATCTCCCAAATACGAGTCCTCATCATCCCCAATCGGAGTCTCCAGTGATGTAGTTTTTTGCGAAATCTTGAGGATCTCTCTCACCTTATCTGGCGTAATCTCCATAATCTCAGCAATTTCCTCCGGCAAGGGCTCGCGCCCCAAAGTCTGCATCAATTTTCGGCTGATTCGGATCAGTTTATTGATCGTCTCCACCATATGCACCGGAATCCGGATGGTTCTTGCCTGGTCGGCAATCGCCCGGGTGATCGCCTGTCTGATCCACCACGTCGCATAGGTACTAAACTTGAATCCCTTTTTCCATTGGTATTTTTCGACCGCTCTGATTAGTCCCTTATTCCCTTCTTGAATCAAATCCAAAAAACTCATGCCCCGACCGATATATTTTTTGGCGATCGAAACGACCAGCCGCAAGTTAGATGAAGTCAGTTTATCCTTCGCTTTCAAATCTCCCGCCTCGGTTTTTTGTGCTAGTTCAATTTCTTGATCCCGCGTAAGCAGTGGTATTCGCCCAATTTCCCGTAAATACATCCGGACCGGGTCCGATATCGCCCGCGAATCAAGAGCCGCCAACACTTCCAGTTCCTTTTCCAAATCTGAAACTTCTTTCTCCCCCGTCTCTCCCTCATTATCCGCCACACTCTCAAATACATCGATTTCTTTGATTAACAATTCATCGTACAAATTATCCAGTTCTTCCACATAATTTTCGGCATCCGGAAATAACAATAGAATTTCATCCTGTGTCACGTGTCCTTGTGACATCCCGCGAAGCACCAACTCCCGAATCTTCTTTTTTCGGTTATCTCCCATTCCCTCCAGGCTAATCTCTTCTTCGGTCCGCACCACTTTCTTGGCAGTACTAGCCTGTTTGCCCAGCTTTTTCTTCACTACCTTTTTGGAAACTACCGCCTTCTTTTTCGTTTTCATACCTGTATTTTACCCCATCTTGCCCTAATCACCTAGATAATTCGGTTAGACGCCGTGAATATTGCTCAAATTCACTTTGCCATTTCCCCATCTCTCCCTTTTCGTCTTTTTCCGCTTTGGCAATCCCCTCCGTGATTTTTTTTAGTTTTTCCCGGATATACTGCTCTTCAATCTCTCTCACCGCCCCCTCCCATTCTTTCGTCACCTCTTTGACTCCTGTCAAATCACGTAGGTATGCCACATCCAAAGTTTCCTGTAATTCTGGAGGCAAAATCAGACCAAACTCAGCAATTTTCCAGGTCTTGGCTTGATATCCTTTTAACTTGGCCAAAATCTTGCCTCCTGCCGTCTGCCCCACCCAAGCCAATTCTATTTGTTGGATCTGCTCCTTCAAAGTCGGATAATTTTGGAGAGCCAAAGCCAGTAAATGGAGTAATACCTCTTCTCCTCTTCGGTTCACTCCTTGCTCAATTTTATTTACCGTCTCCTTGAGTTGAGTGAGTTCTTTCTTCTTGGTGACTCGCTCCATCTCGGCATAAATCGACTCTTCTGGTACCGCTAGTCCCTTGGCCAAACGACTTACATAATGGGCTCTCATCACCATATTCGAAATCAAACATAGAGCCGGGATCACCTCCCGCGAGATTGCCTCCGTCCCTTCTCCCGTTTTGGCATCGATTTTGGCTTCAGCCGCCTCAATTAAAAAATCCCAATATAAAACTGCCTGTTCCGTCATCTCCCTCCACGCTCGCGGGTTGGTACTTGCGACATCCCCCGGATCCTTCCCGCCTTTTATTTGTACAACTCTTATACTCAAATCCAGCTTTTCTGCGATTATCACCGCTCTTTTTATCGCCTCCTGTCCAGCCAAATCCGCATCCAATGACATCACAATATTGCGGGTATACCGGCTGATAATTTGGGCTTGTTCTTCGGTAAAAGCACTCCCCTTGATCGCTACTACTTCCCCCACATTTGCCTGTACACTCGGGATTACATCCAACTCCCCTTCAACCAGTACAATCCTATCCGCTTTCCTAATCGCTTCCCGATTCTCCCACAACCCATACAGCATTCGACTCTTGTGGTAAACCAAAGTCTCCGGAGAATTAATATACTTGGCTTCTTTGACGTCGGTTGATAAGGTTCTTCCCGAAAATCCGACCACTACTCCCTTGTGGTCTCGCAAAGGAAATATTACCCTCCCCCGAAATCGGTCATAAAACCCGCTCAAAGTTGATAAAGTCAGCCCAGCCATCTCAAGTTCCCTAGGCTCATATTTCTTCTTTTTCACCAAAAACTCGCTCACGCTCCGCCAGCTTTCGGGCGCATATCCCAGATGAAATTTCTTTATCGACTCATTTGTCACTCCCCTACTCCTCAAATATTCTCTCGCAATTTCCCCCACTTGGTGTTTGGTCAACAAATAATGAAAGTATTCATCCGCCAAAGACAGTATTTCTAGTACTCGCTTCCGTTGAACGTCCTCTGTGGTCGGTCGATAGGTTGTGAGCGTGATCCCCACCTTCTTCGCCAACATCTCGAGTGCTTCCAAAAAACTATAGCCGTCGAAGTCCTGCAAAAATGTCAAAACGTCCCCGCCTTTTTGGCACCCAAAACACTTAAAACTCTGCCTTTCGGGGGAGACAATAAATGACGGTGTTTTCTCTGAATGAAACGGGCACAAACCCTTAAAGTGTCGCCCGGCTTTTTTTAAATTCACCCGCGACCCAATCACTTCCACAATATCTACCTTGCTCTTGATTTCGTCTACCTGATCCCGCTCACTTGCCATATCTCAATTATACCAGGCAAAAACTCCCTACTCCGTATATCTACTCTTATGGCCGTCTCTTTCGTACTGTTTCTGTGCTATCAACTCATTTAACCAGGCAGTATATGCTCCCACGTTTGCTCGGAAAACACTCTCGTCCACCTCTAACGATCTTTGTTTCATCAGCGCCAACAGCTTATCCAAGTAGTTAAAACGAGAAAAAATCATCTCAATTTGTTCCATCATCGTCAATCTGGGTGGATTCCCCAATAAACTTCCCTTCGCGACCCGTGTAACTACCCACTCCGATGGCTCTCCGTACAAGGGTCTTCCCAAACATACTTTGTCATGCCCCTCAGGTACCATTATCCACCCAGCATTTTCTCCCCCCAAACACAAAATTGTCTCCAACCCCGTTCCTACCTTTTGTACTCCCCTAACTCGCGAACCTTCCAATCTTGGGGTAACAATCAGGGGATTCTCTTCTTTCATCAGGTAGACATAAAAAGCCGGCTCAGCTTTTTCACACGCCCAATTTATACAAGAATCAGGTACATGTTTCCCAATCTCAAGTTTAACCATCCCCACATTATAAAATGACCGTCAATCTCGCTTCCCCATCGGTGCCGCCACAAATGGTCGAAATGTATCTAGTTCTGCCACATCTTTATTAAACGTAAACATTAGCTTATTCATCCAGTTATGCAAATCTTCCGCGTAGTGGATATTCTCAATCTTAAAATTCTTAATGTTCCCCGCACTGCTTCTGGCTACAAACGTCCCTAGTCGAAAGATCGCTTGAATATATCCTTTGCTGTACGCCCCCGAATCTACCACCTTATCAAGCCCCAATGACATCTGGTACCTAGTCCATGGAGTCGTGTGAATAAACTTAGTCAACCTCCGGGAGGTGATAATAAACACCGTTTTTTTGTATACCTGGGCGATCCACCACAACCCGCCGAACATCACCACCGCTCCAATCAATAAGATAATAACGACCATTCCGCCGTACGTAAATCCCAAGGTTTTCCCCATATTGGCAATCATTAATGATCCGACCAAGACTGTGACCGCATCCACCACACTAAACCCCACTAGTCTGATCATTAGCATCATGGGCGCTTCTCTGGTCGCATACAAAATCTTCTCGTCCTCCGCTTTGCCTGGGAAAATCACTTTCTCGTAACTTTTGCCCCATTCGTCAGTTAGTAAAATATTTTCCATCACTAAATTATACCGCTTCCCTGATATAATAAACACCATCTGGAGGAGTCGGATAGTGGTCCATTCCGAACGCTTGGAAAGCGTTTGTGCGCAAGCACGCGTGGGTTCGAATCCCACCTCCTCCGCACATCAAGTGCGAAGCACCTGAGAAGTGCATCCAGATACACAGTAATCTGGGATGCCGTCCTCAATAGGGATCTATGACCACCACTTGTATTATCCCCTCCTACAACGAATCTCTCCGCCTCCCCTACGTGCTCACCCAGCTTTCTCAGGTGCCTCTTCTCACCCAACTCATTGTGGTTAACGATGGTAGTTCCGACAATACCTCCCAAATCCTTCAACAATTCCCCCATGTCCTCTTGCTTAATCATCCTCACAATCTCGGGAAAACCGCCGCCGTTAAAACCGGCCTTACTCACGCCCTCCACAATAATATTCTCCTTTTTGATGCCGATATTGCCCACTTTACTCCCGAGGAAGTTACTAGATCTATCCAAGCTTTTACCCAAGATCCAGCTATCGACATGCTCGTCTATCGCACCATTGCTGATAAATGGCCCCAAAAACTGGTCCGTGCCGACCTCGTTCTATCTGGTGAACGTCTTCTCCGCCGCCAAATTCTCACCAAAATTCTCCAGCAACCTCTTGAAAAGTTCCAACTCGAAATTGCTATCAATCATTTTATGCTGAGTCAGCACAAAAAAATTGTCTGGATGCCCTTCACCGGTCTGGGACCGCATAAAGTACATAAATTTGGACTTTCTGGAATTATTCCCGATCTTCAAATGTATTTGGATCTTTTTCGCTATCGCGGAGTCGTCAACTATTTTCTTGACCTGATCCAATTTTCCGCTACCCAGATCTGAATCATGCTAAAATAGCCATACCCCACAGGAGAGTGGGCAGGCCGGTAATGCGTTAGTTTCGAAAACTAATGCCCGCAAGGGCTAACAGGTTCGACTCCTGTACTCTCCGCACATCAAGTACCGCAGGAACAAACAACAACTACCAATTTTCCAAAACATGCAATAATTCACCTATGACGGTCTCCTCTTCTCACCTTATTACCTTTCTGTCTATCGCCATTCTCGCAATAATCGCCGTAATTTACTTCTGGCAATTTCCTTTATTATTGATTCCTCTCCTTCTCCTATTGGCTTACTTCAAACACCGCTTTTCACCTATTCACCACGAAGCTTTAATGTTTGTTCTATTCGGCATCTTTGGAACCACAGTTGAAAGTCTAATGATGTCAAGTGGAGCTTGGCACTACACCTCCCCCACCATTTTCAATTTTCCCCTTTGGCTACCCTTCCTTTGGGGACTCGCTTGCACCCTCTGTATTACTCTCTATCTGTCTTTTTCCAAACATTAAGACACTCCGTTCCCATGCTAAAATAAACCGTCTATGTACGTGACTATCATCAACGACTGTGCCGATCCAGGCACTATGAACCGACAAGTAGTCCGCGCTGCCACCCTTTTCCCTGCTACCCACATCAGTCCCGTCGCAGTCGGCGCCTACGCCGACCTAGAAGCCTCCGGGATGATCATTGACACTATTGACGGCGCCATGGATGAGCCAGGCATCATTCTCGCCAATGTTGCCCCCCGCCATGGCAAAGCCAAACAATGGCCCAATGGCACCCCTTTTGGACATATCAAATATCAAAATACCCATATTTTTGCCACCGTCGACGGGGCTACTCTCTCCCTCGTCCACAAATACGGCCTCGCGAAAAATATTGAAGTCTACGATATTCCAACTGTTCTCGATGCCATGATCAAGCAAGGTAAATTAACTCCAAAGCTTCGTGACCCCATCATCAATACTCAATTCCGTAGTTACGAATTTTTACCCCGAATTGCCAAATGGTACCTAAGTGGGGTGGACGTTCCCTTTACCCTCCACCCTCTCTCTGATTTCCTCCCTTCCCCATTAGCCGTCTGGTACGTTGACAATTTTGGCAACTGCAAAACTACCGCTTGGCAACAAGATTTGGGACACCAGGCGGGAAAAACTCTTATGACTCCCTGGGGTAAACTCCAGTGTTACGACCGACTTAAAGACGTCCCCAACGGTAAAGCCGGTCTAATTGTCGGCAGTAGTGGTTATCAGGACAAACGCTTCTTAGAAATTGTTCTTCAGGGTAAGTCAGCCGCCGCTCATTTTGGTATCAAAGTTGGTGATCTGCTAAGATAGATTCATGCCAAATAACACTATCCTTTTTGAGTGGTCCGCTCCTGCCCGCCCCTATAAAGAACGTACCCGTGAGTTCTACACCACCATCCTAAGTATTGCTTTCCTTCTCGCTGTCATTCTTTTCTTGCTAAAAGAATTTTTGCTGATTGGGGTCATTATGGCCTTCGCTTTCCTCAGTTATGTCCTCGCCACCCACAAACCCGAAGAGGTCAAACATCAACTCACCACTCTGGGTATTAACACCGACGGCAAATTATACAAATGGGAAGACTTGACCCAGTTTTGGGTCCAGAAACAATTCAGTCAAGAAGTAGTTTTTGTGCGAACCACCAAGTCACTCCCAGGCATTATTCTCTTGGTTCTTGATCCCCCCCAAAAAAGCACCATTCTCAAAATCCTTACCGATAAACTCAAAGAAGAAACCCCCACCGCTTCTTTTGTCGATAAAGCTAGTCGTTGGCTTGGCCAAAAAATCCCTCTCGAAAACTCCTAATTATCTCTCTTGAGTTATAATACCCATAGGCGCTTGTCGTTCAACGGATAGGACAGAAGATTGCGGATCTTCCAATGGGGGTTCGATTCCTCCCAGGCGCACAACAGTCTCTGTAGTTTAACGGATTAGAACACTGGCCTCCGAAGCCGGCAATACCAGTTCGATTCTGGTCAGAGGCACAACTCTTTCCCCGCCACTGCCAGTACTTCTCTCTCCGTCTCAAACGCCAATAGTTCCATTCCCCCTTGGTAGCTCACCCATTTTCGCTCTTCCATCTCCCACCCTTCTTTCCCCAGATCTTTCTCTAGTTCCATGAGGTAAAACACTACTTGTTTGTGGATTCGAGTCTTGCCTCCCCCACCCTCTGCATATTTGGCTACTCTTCTAGTTGTTTTCCCGCTTGTATCCATGTCCGCAAAGTACCAATACTCAACGGTTTTTAGGGGCGCTAAATCTAGTATCTTCGCCTCCACCCCAACTTCCTCAGTTACTTCCCGCACCGCCGCCTCCTGTGGGCTCTCACCTGGCTCTATCAACCCCTTGGGAAGTACCCACTTGTGGTACCCAGAGTGCTTACCTACCAAGAATTCTGGCTTATTCTCCGCAATTCTTCGGAAAACCACCCCTCCCGCTGATCTTTCCTCGAGTGTTGTCTGTTTCATAAACCCTTTCGGCGGAGAGTACAGGGGTCGAACCTGTTAGAGCTTGCGCTCACGAGTTTTCAAGACTCGCGCATTACCGTCCTGCCCACTCTCCAGACTAATACATTTTACCACTCACCACCCCCCACCACTTCTGCCAGTTAGGTAATTCCGCTTGGTTATCCTCCGTATCCGACTTTCCTTTTTCTGTTCTCGCTTCCTCTGGTACTATCACCACTTTCTCTCCCGGCTTAGCCAGATGTAATTCCTCTCTCGCCACTCGCTCCAAATACTCCGCGCTCTGCACCTCTTTCAATTTTTCCCCCAATTCCACTCTCTCTTGTTCCAGCTCACTCCTAGTCCTTTCCAAACGCTCAATTCTCTCTCTGGCTTGAAACGATTCATATACCCCCCTAATTAAAGACGCAATTAGTAAGATTTGGAAAACAATAATGATGTATATCGCCAACTTACGCATAATTACCTGGTACTTGCCTAATAACCCATAATATTGTATTATTAGACGTTATGCAGCCACAAAAAGACCAATTTATCAAATTTCTCGAGAAAAATGGTCGTGCTTCTGCCACCATTTTAGCTTACAACAAAGACATTGACCAATTAATTGAATTTTTGGCCAAACTCAACGTTACTAGCCTGGAAAACATCACCACTGATCATCTAGAACAATTCAAACAATCTCTCAAAGATCAAAAATATACTCTCAAAAGTATCAGCCGCAAACTCAACTCCATCAAATCCTTCTTCAAATACTTGCTCGGCGTGGGAGTTCTCACCGTTAGCCCCGCCACCAGTGTTAGTCACCCCAAATACGAAATCACCCCTCCTCGCATTCTCTCCCCTCTCGAATACCGTGCTCTTCGCGACGCCGTCCGAGCCGACGTTCGCATGTATGGAATTGTTGAACTTTTGCTCCAAACAGGCCTACGGATTGGTGAACTCGCCGGGATTCAACTTCAAGACATTAGTCTCGAAAAATCCAATCTCAAAATCCGTGCCTTCGAATCTCACGATGCCCGGAAAGTCCCCCTCAACAATACTGCCAAATTGGCTATCGAAAAATATGTGCGTGAACGCCCCAAAACCAAAAATACCACCCTCTTTATCACCAAAACCGGCAATCCTTTCTTGATTAGAAATATTCGAACTGCCGTCAATCGATACTTCCGTATCGCTGGCATCGAAGGCGCTAAGGTCAACGATCTCCGTCATACTTTTGTCGTCGAACAACTCAAAGCGGGTGTTCCTATCGTCGAACTTAGCCATATGGTCGGACACAAACGTCTCTCCACCACCGAAAAATATCTCGTTTTCTTAAATGGTACCAAGACCGAACCCAAAAAGATCAAAGTTGCCGAACTCTAAACCTACACCTTAATTTTTTTCATCTCCCGAACCAGCTTTACATTTTCTACCACTACTTCCTGTTTCTTGGTATCCACAACCACATATCTATCCCCTGGCTTGTCCGTCTTGTTAAATTCTTCCCAAAAAGCTTCTTCCCCTTGCTCCATTAGTGCTGGATCTATCACTATCGTCCGCTTCATCTCCCCCATTCTAACACGTCAGTGGGTCGACTAGGATTCGAACCTAGGACATCGAAGGTATAAGCTTCGCGCTCTAACCAGCTGAGCTATCGACCCAAAACGCCAGACCATTTTATCACTTATATTTCTTCCAAAGCGATTCTAACCCTACAATCAATATCTAAAACTCCGCAAAAATTGCATCTATCCGTGCAACTCCATGCAACTCCGGGTGATCTATCACGAATTGTTTTACCCTCTGGTTTCTCTCTAATTGATAACTTTTATCGTCTCCATACCGACTATATACGTCTTCTACTGGTAGTTTATTAACATCCGCTAACTGATTTACAACTTCTTCAATTTCAACTGAATTAAGAATCGGAACACGTCCTTGCTGTATAACTTTAAGAGAAAAATCTATTACTTTTCTAACGCCTTCCCTGCTTAATCCAACCATGTAGAATTTCTTTGCTTTCAATCTACTCAGCCTTTCCATCGCATCAAAAAAAACCATTTTTTCTTCTGGGAGCGAGTTAAAATTGTATCCTCCCCCATGGAATGCGTAGCGAGGGGAAACAATCCCAACAACACCCTTTGGAGACAACCTTTTCACACAATTACTCAAAATGAAATCTTTTTGCTCACTCATATATCGATTCATAGATGTTCTCTTGTTTTTTTGATTGTGAAATCTTGCTTCCATTACTTCTCCCGAGACGGTCCAATTGTTTCCAGTCGAATTCCACGATCCATTAAATAGTACTAAACCAAAACGTTTATCATGCAATATTGAACCCACTTCATCTATCCTGGCGATATCCCCTTGGCAAATTTTTACTTTTTCGGCATTAGTTTCAACAACCGTTGGGGCATTCCATATCTTATCGGCCCCTGCATGCCCAGCTAGCTGGTCAAGTGCAAAACTTTCTACCCCCTTTTCAGCCATTGTATTTGCAACATGAATATTTGAACCAAAACCAGCGTCCAAAAACGCGCCCTCCTTACCTTGGAGAAAACGGGAAAAGATAAAAACCGCAAGCTCTTTCTGTTTGTCTTCGTTTTCAGCAAAACCCTCACCACTATATGGCAAAAAACTCGGAACATTACCTAAACTGATTAGATTATCAACTCTACTTAAACAGTTATCCGGTAGTGACTCTGTTAATATCTCTGTTAAAAAATTTATAGAATTCTCCTTAACAGGAGTTTGGTAAGATTTATTGTCTAATCCGAAAAACCCCAACAACTTGTCCATCATTTTTACAACCTTGCCCTCTTCGCGATCTCCACTTCCAAAATATTCTTATCCTTCCCGTACTTGAGCCGAGACAATTTCTTGATCATCTCCGCCAATTTGGGGTTAGCCAACTTCCGCTCAGCCTCAATATCCCGAGTCAAATCCATC
>Ga0208245_1000798_pt1 | contig 22796 bp, 36 predicted proteins | sample RifOxyC1_FD_184035 | JGI IMG/M metagenome (GOLD analysis project Ga0208245, IMG submission 184035) | Soil microbial communities from Rifle, Colorado - Rifle Oxygen_injection C1 (SPAdes) | ecosystem: Environmental > Terrestrial > Deep subsurface > Rock core/Sediment | place: Rifle, Colorado... | reverse complement strand
AAGGATGTGGCCGAAAGAGAGTCCGATCTCTCCCGTCAAAAAGAACCCGCCGATTATGTCGGCCATTCCGCAATTGGAATTGTTTTCAAAGTTCAAGGAGAAGATAAAGAAGGATTCCCCTGTCATCCGGAGGTTGCTAGAGCAATTAGGGATGGGAAAATGAACCGACTCATGAATCTAGGAGGATATAAAAAGGTATCAATTAATAAAAATGGGAAATTACATTGTACGGACGGACCAGCAATTGAACGTTTAAATGGAACAAAAAAATGGTATCTCAATGGCCAATTACATCGGACGGACGGCCCAGCAATTGAATGGTCTGATGGAACAAAATTCTGGTATCTCAAAAATCAATTGTCCCGGATGGACGGGCCAGCAATTGAATATTCAGATGGAACAAAAGAATGGTATCTCAATGGTCAATTGCACCGGATGGACGGGCCAGCAATTGAATGGAATGATGGAACAAAAAAATGGTATCTCAAAGGTGAATTACAATATAAATATTCGGGATAGCTTCCAAGTAAAGTTTATTCTTTGAGTATAATCTCCTGTCCCCCAATGGGTTATATCTTAAGTATAAAGTAAAATTTTAATTATAACTACACCATAATAAAGTTAAATCTTTTTAGATGTAAAGTTTCTAACTCAATACTATCAAATAGTTTAACTAAAAGGAAGGAGTGCTATATGTTATATTCCCCATTTAAAGGAACCATAAAAATTCCACCAAAAAACATATAAAATGGCATTAAAATGATAGAGTTTTGGGAGGAAAAATGAAAACTAGTTTGAATCACATATTAATTGTAGATGTAGAAAGTACACGTTGGGAAGGTAAGCTACTATCGGGGAAGCATAGAGACATAATAGAAATTGGGGTTGTGGAGTTACATATGGAGAATTTTAAAGCTTACAAATGGAATAAAATCTTTGTTTCTACAGACCAAGAAATTTCTAGATATTGCACCGAACTAACCGGGATTACCAGAGAGTTGCTTCGCTCTGAAGGGATAAGTTATCAAATAGCTTGTTCTAAACTCTTTCAGGAATACAATAGTTATAATAGAATTTGGATTTCTTGGGGTGATTATGATAGGCTCCAATTTATAGAAAATTCTCAAAGATTGAAAGGAGTTTATCCATTTAGTAATTCTCATATTAACCTAAAGCATTTATTTTCTTTAATGATGGGGCTTACTAAGGGAGTTAGTTTAGATAAAGCTCTTGAGTTATCCAATCTAGAGTTTGAAGGGATTAGACATTCAGCTTTAGATGATGCTTTAAATACTGCTAAATTATTTATTTGGATGGTAAAAAAATGCCAAAATGGTTTTCTACCAAATGTTAATGGAGGGGGCGAAAGGAAGTGATTACATTGAAAACTCGTGAAATAGTTGGATGCAACGTTAAGATTAGAAGGGAGCAACTTTTATGGACGGTTGAAGGACTTTCTGAAAAGATTGGTATGGGATGGCAGACCGTGGATAGAATAGAAAAAGGTTTTGGAACTTCTCTAACTACTATTGATAAGTTAGCTAAAGCTTTAAATTGTTCTATTCAAGATCTATTTGGTGAAGTTAACATTGAAGAAATTGAACAATCGGAGGAAGAAAATGGGAGATAGGGCTAATATTTGTTTTAAGGATCAGGGTGAAATTTATTTTTACACCCATTGGAATGGATATTTATTAAATAAAACTCTTGCTAATGCTTTAGATCGTGGCAGAGATAGATGGGATGATCCCCCTTACTTAGCTGGGATTATCTTTAGTGAAATGATCAAAGATAAAATTTTAGAAGAAACTGGGTATGGAATATCAACTTACATTGTTGATGGGAAGGATAATGTTTTAGAGGTAAGGCCTGATACTAAAATGGTTTATTCCCCCAATAGTAATATTCAATGGTCTTATGAACAATTTATGAAGGAATTTAAATAAGATCAAAAACTAAAATTTAAACCGAAAGAGAAAACAAAGATAAACAAGTAATTAAGCAAGTAATTAAGGAGGAAGAAATTGGACAATATTATGACAGTTAATGGGGTAGCTAGGGCTGCTTTTGATAGAGTGGCCTGGCACAATAAAGGTGTAGTTAAAGGTTTAATGTCAATTAAAGAAGCTCTTGAAGCTAGTAAGTTAGATGATATAGTTTACAAAGAACAACTACAATGCCCAGATGGGACATTGGTAGAAGCTTATGCAAACCGACTAACCTCAACTAAGGCCGTACTAGGAATTGTAGGATCAGGTTATAAAATAATTCAAAATACTGAAGCTTTTAATACCTTAGAAAGTATTGTGGGTTCAGGAATGGTGAAAATTAACTCAGCTTTTGCCTTAAATAAGGGCGAAAAAATCTGTGTTAGCTGTGAAATCCCAGAGCATTTTGGAACCCCAGAAGACCCAATGAAAGGATATTTAGTAATTACTAATAGTCATGATGGAAAAAATTCAGCAGCTTGGGTCGCAACACTAGTAAGGGTTGTATGTCAAAATACTCTTAACATGGCTTTTGGCGGGTTTGAAACAGGAGAAGAAGATAATACGGGAGAAAGAAAAATCAAAATAAGACACTCAGGAGATATGCCTTCTAAACTGGTTAATGTGGAAGAGTTTATGAAGAATATTCTCTATGGTTTGAAATGGGAAGAGAAAAAGCTTAACAGCCTAAAAAATATTCCATTTAGTGATGATGAGTTTAAGATGATGATGCTTAAATTAGCCCCACCGCCTGATAAAGCAAAAAATAAAAATGATGTCCCCACTAAAACCGCCAATACATGGGCTAGTATGTTCTATTACTGGAAACACGGTAGGGGTATGGGGCTTCAAGGAGCTAAAGGGACCGTATATGGGGCAGTTAACGCTCTTACTGAGTATGCCGACTGGGGAAAGGGGGTTCGCAAGACTGACGGCAAAGACGAGTTTAGCGCTAGGACTGAGGCCGTGCTATGGGGAGCAGCAAAACAAATGAAGGAAAAAGGAGTTGAGATTATCCAAGAATTGATAGGTAAGAAATCTGATATTTCATTTGAAGTTAATACTTTTACCGAGGAAGTTGAAAAAGCTTCTGGAATTTTGCAAAAGAAAAAAGTTGACGATGACGATTTTATTTCAAATCTTAGTAACTTAGTTGATATCTAGGAGGCATTATGTTAGGCGATGGGAAAGTAATTAAGTGTCCAATTTGTGGAAAGCCTTATAGAATATATTCTTATTATGCCCATGATCAATCTGTTTGTCCAAAATGCCGAATAGAGGCAGATAAGAATATGGGCTTAAATAAATGGGATAAATGGGAAAAATGAGCAATAATTTCAATTAAATAAGAATTTGGGGCGATGGCGAAATTGGCAAACGCATCAGGCTTAAGCCCTGATGGGAAACCTTGTGGGTTCAAATCCCTCTCGCCCCATTAAAGGAGAACTATGGGAAAACATGCACAATATATAATTATTGAAGATGGGCCTAATAGAATAGTTTTAAGAGATATAGGGCCTTGGGATAAATATTTAACAATTACTAATGATGCTGAACATGTTGTATGTGAATTACACTCAGACGGCAGACTTTCTTTTGATAAGCAATTACTATATCATGATAGTGAAGGTGAGTTAACTGAATTAAAACATAATGGAAATGGGGTTTTTATAAGTTTTTGGAGGATATAATGTCACTTAAATCATGGAAAGAAAAATTTTACCCTATTCTGGCTAGTAATTGTCCAAAAGAAGAGGCTATCGAACATTCGCTTAATAAATGGAGAGGGTTAAGAAAACTTGATGAATTTAATCTTATATGGGATGATGGATATATTTCTGATGGGGAAGAAAAACTTGTCATTGACATAACTTCTTGCGCTTTATGTTATCATTATATTGAAAAAGAAGATCATACAGATCATGAATGTGAGAAATGTCCTTTATATAAAATAAGAGATTGTGCTTGTGATGAGTTTTTCTTCAATGATCAAATGTCTCCATATACAGCATGGAAATATTATGGAGACCCAGAACGAATGATTTCACTAATAGAAAGGGCTAAAAATGAATTATGAAGAATTTTATTCTAAGTCTGTATGGTTAACTGGGGTTAAAGAACAAGGCTGTATTGAACATTTTCGTTTACTTTATAAATTTCTAGAATGTAAGGAAAAAGATATTGAAAAATTAAAACTAAAGGAAAAAGATATTGAAAAATTAAAACTAGAGGTAGAAAGCTTAAAATCAGACATTAAACTATCTAATGACCTAACCTATAATAGGTAAAAAATGTTTTTTGAACCTAGTACCTTGGAAGAATTTGTAGGCCAAGAAAAAATTAAAGAAGATTTAGATATTCTTATTGAATATTCTAGGTCTACTGGGTTTATTTTTGGCCATACTATTCTGTTAGGGCAGCCTGGTTGCGGTAAAACGACTTTAGCAGAAGTTTTATCTAACGAACTAGGGTATAAAATTAAGAAATTTTTTGCTGGAACTTTTAGTAAAACATCAGTAGAAGAAATAGTTGAATTTGTGAATAAAGATAAGTCAATAATATTTATTGATGAACTTCATGCTATTAATCCTAAATTTAGTGAAGGACTTCTTTTACCAATGGAAAGGTTTATTTACAATGGAGAACCTATATCTGAGTTTTCTTTAATAGCCGGGACCACTGAATTTGGCAAAGTTATTAAACCTTTAAGAGATAGATTTCATAATTCTTATGTATTAAGAAACTATACTAATGAGGACATGGAAAAAGTTTTAATTCAACAGCAATGTCCATTAAATGTCGCAACATTTATTGCTACAAGATCTAGGTATACCCCTAGATTAGCTATTAAACTTTTCAACCGGATTAAAATAGAATGGCAGTCAGTTTCAAAAACTAAACCAATTACATTAAATGAAGAAGTTTGTGATAGAGTTTTTCAAAGACTGGGGATTGATCAATGGGGATTGGGGGAAATTGACCGAGAGTTAATTAAATTTCTTTATCAATACGGAGCATTTGAAGGGGCTAAACGAGAGCGACCATGTGGGGTGGAAAATATTTGTGTAGGATTAGATCTTACCAGATCAGATTATCTTCATTTGTATGAACCTTATCTAGTTAGAGATAATTTTATTAGAAGAATACCAAAAGGAAGAGAGGTTACTAAAAAAGGTCTAAAACTAGTGATGGGAATCGAAATAAAATTTAAAGAAAAGATTCAAGTTCAAGATTACAACTTTGATGATTTGGAGGTTTAAGTGAAAATCAAAGCAATATTAATTATCTACAATTCTAAAAGAGATATAAATGGGAATTGTTATTGGGCTTTCCGTTATGTTGACACTTTAAGTGGAAATGTTACAGAAGGAAGTATTTCTGGGGGAGAATCTAACGTAACTGAGTCAATAAAATATTTAAACTTGAATTGGGATAGTTGTTGGTTAATTAATAAAGAACTTCCTATTAGAGAATTTAATTCAACAACAAAGTCATGGAAACACGCTGGCTGTTTACCGGAAGAGATAGCAAAATTTATCAAAAAAACATTGGAGGTTTAATGTCAATAGGCGCAATTATTCGCTTTAGTAAAGCTAAACGTATTATTTTAAGAGATAATTCTTGTTGTAGATATTGTGGTAAAAAATTAAAGATAGATGAAATAACCTTTGATCATGTAATACCAAAATCTAAAAAGGGAAAGATAAATATTGAAAATCTAGTCATAGCATGTAGAAAATGTAACACTATAAAAGGGGAAGAACTTATGCTCAACAGTCAAACCCCATAAAGGCTCAGAGCAAATTGAAAAACTATTAAATTCTGGGTAAAATGTGTATTTTTTTTGTATACTTTTGTTTGAAAATTAAGTTTTTATTTTAAAGAGCATTGAAAAATGTCCAGAGAATTTATAGTTTTTAACTATTGAGGAAATTGAATTTCTGACTTTATCGTTTAGGTAATTCCTGTTGAAAATATCGAAAGATACCAGGTATCCAAAGATAATAAGTATCGAAAGATATTTGCTTTTTCCCCAACATTTTGCGACACAACACGTACCAGGTTAGAGGGAACATGGACATAAAAGACAAATCTATAGCAGAGTACAATTCTACGTTTTTACAGAGACACTTTAAGAAGGTTTTACAACGCTGTATTAATGATGGGGTTATAGTTATAACGTCTGGTGATGTTAAGTTTTATGTTTTGAATGAGGAAACTTTTAAGGAATTTATAGTGAAAGCAGGGCTGAAAATTGAGGGGTAAAGAGGAAAGAATCCAAACTCTAGAAAAAATGATAGAGGAATATCACAGAGGAATTGCAGAAGCTTTGATAGAGATTAAAGAAAAAAAGACTTCCAACACAGCATTAAGTTCAGCTAGATTTAGGGTTAAAGCCTATAATGAAAGAATTAAGGAACTAGAAGAAAAAGTGTCAAAATTAAAAGGCGTGCTTATTGAAAAAAAGATAATTAAAGATCGGAAGACCAATAAAAAACCAAAAATTTCATATACATCAGAAGATTTTGATCAACTAGATGTATAAAGAGAGAGATGTGATATGTTAAAAGAATGGGAAAAAAAATTCTATCCAATTGAGGCAAATAAGACAAAAAAGAAAGATGCTGTAAATCATTCATTAACAAAGTGGCTTGGGGCTAGAATAAATAATTTAGAAAAATATGATATGTGTTTAGAGGGTTTTGGCGAAATTGAGGATACAGAAGGTAATAAGTTTTATTTTAACGGGAATACTTGCGCTTTATGCTATCATTATAGGCCCGCTTCCGGTTACTGTGAAAAATGCCCGCTATATAAAATCAGAAAAATGGAGTGTTTTAATTTCAATTCATGTGAAGAAAATTCCCCCTACAATGAATTTTGTGACTCATGTAATCCAGAGCCAATGATAACTCTTTTAAGGAAGGCCAAAAAAATTGAAAACCAAAAGATTAATAAGCATAAAATTTTAAATAAGGAGAAGAAATGAATTTACTTACCCTGCAAGATGTTTATATTTCTAACTATCAAAAGATTTCCCCAGAAGAAGCTGGAAATTTTCTACTAGGTAAGGGCTATAAAGTTCTTTTTATAGATGTAAGAGACCTAGCTCAACCATCCCCTGAAAGCGACCCTAGCACTCAAAATAGAGAATATGAAATTGTGGTGATAGATGAGAGAAATAAAATGTGTGCAATCAACTTATTTGCTTGTGATATAAGCTATTTACCAATAGTGGGGGCATAATGTTATTCTTAATTTTCCACTCTATCTTTTTAATTCTCGTTGGTTTTACGTTGGGGCGGTCTTTTTTATGCATGAAAATGTTGGAATGGTCTATTAAACTTTTAAGTCAGAGGAATTTAACACTGGAACAGCTAGAGCATCATTACAAAGTTATAGCGCCAATTAAGAATTGTTATTGACCCTGGCAAATGAATAAGTATATTAAGGAACATTAATGGCCCATTATACCATAGGAAAGTAATGGAAAAAGCTAAAAGATGCACAATATGTAAACAACAAAAATTGTTAATAAAGTTTAATAAAAATAAAAAAACATTAGATGGTAGAACATCAGAATGTAAAGAATGTCATAACAAGAACGTCAGGGAATATAGAAGTAAGCCTATTTATAAAAAAAAAGAAAAAGAATACAATAAAAATCCGAGAAATAAAAGAAGGATAGCATCTTGGAGAAAAGCCAAACATAAAAAATTAAAAAGAGAGGTAATGAATGCATATGGAGGAAAATGTGAATGTTGTGATGAAAATAGAATTGAGTTTCTTAGCATAGAACATTCTTTTGGGGATGGAAGAAAACATGAAACTAGAGTTGGTTGTGGAGTTTATGTTTATTTAGATTTAAAAAAAGAAATTTTCCAAAAGATGAGGGAATTAAGTCTTGTGCTTTAATTGCAATCTGTCTTTTGGGGCACAGGGATATTGCCCACATCAAGTTGAACGTGGAGAAATTATCCAGCTAACTGTAACATATAATTACAAGGAGATGGTAAATTGAAATTTTTACATCTATCGCCTCATATACACGACGTGCTTTTTCAGGACAATATAATGATTTCTGGATTCTATTGTATCAATCTTGCGTTTAATTCTTATCCAAATTGGACTGGTGAGTTTGGGTATCTAAGAACATATTATGGAAAACTAAAAAACTATGATTTGATTTATGTTTGCTGTGCAAAGCCTGAATTAGAGGGGCGCATCATAGACCAAATCCGTAATGAAATTGGCTACGGGAAAGATGCCCCCGTTCTAGTTGGGTCAGTAGATTATGCTTGTGAGCTTTGGGACATGCCGTTTAATCCGCTTCAGTTACGAGATCAATTAGAAAAATGCGATATTATTGTTGCAAGTGAACCTGCACTACGTTCAACACTTCATGCTTTAATGAATGATCGGACAATTTATTTGTTGCCTCACCCAACCAATATAGACTCGATAAAACAATTCCGTAAACCAATTAATGCACGGCAATTCAATATAGCTGCGTTAATTCACAGATATGATAATAATTGGAAGACCATATTTATGGTACTTTATCGTATGATTGAATTAAAACAAAAAGGTAGAGAGATGCCTGATTTAGAGGCTATTCTACTTTCAGGCGATGAAACCGCTAAGATTGAACTTATGCCCTTTTTTGGAAAAATTCAGATGGGGATGCCCTATCCTCAACAGATGGAATATTTAGGTCGTCAACTTATTTGTGTAGATTCTTACCATAGATTACATACTTATGGAAGAACTGTAGTTGATTGTGCTGCAATCGGTTTGCCTCTAGTGGGGACCAAACTTCAATATTTACAAAACTTTTTATTTCCCAGGTTAACTACTGACCCCTATGACCTTTATGCTCAACAGGACCTAGTACAAAGACTGGTAGAAGATAAAACATTCTATCAAGAAGTAGTAGATTATGCGTATTCTAAAGTAGACGAGTATGGATTTACTAAATCCGTAGAGCGTTTCTTAGCAGTAGTAGAAAAGGAATTACCTGGCAGGTTACATGGATAATATACGTTTTACAGTAGAAACAACAAATTCTTATGATCTGTTTATAGATTTCGATAGAATCTTTGAGTTATTTAGACTTGATAATCCAGGAGTTTCTAAAAAAGAATTTTGCCAAGATAATGATCTCGATGGGATAATTTATGATTGGTTAATGGATAAGTTTGAAAACAATGGGGTTAAGGCTTTGCATTTTATTAAGGAAAACTGTAAAATTAATATTGATAATTTTTCCAAAGAAACGATCATTGATCTTTCAATATAGGAGAGAATATGAATGAAATATTTGAAATAGATGAAATTAAAAATGTGACTAAACCCCTTCTAACTGAGGAAATTGCCCATATAAAAGGGGCTATTGATCTTGATGGGGGAACTATTTCCACAAATTCCTATCCTTTTAGGGCAATTCCTATAGAAGGCTCTTTTACATATGCTCCATCTAGACTATTTACTGATGAACAAATAGCTTTAATGAAGGCTCCAACACCAGAAGAGGCCCTAGAAAATTATGTAAGTTATGATGGCCAAAAAACTGATCTCACCGGGGTTAAGTGGCCTTATTTTAAAGATCTCCTTAATACTGTAATAGGCATAGGAAAATGGGTTGTAAAAATTGACTGGACTAATATACGTTTTGAAAAAGATGGGGACAAACATAGTTGTTCTGTGCCAGTGACTTGCCAAATAATTGAATCTATTAGTGGAGGTTATGCTGTTAAATGGGAATATCAAACCATGGGGGGCGCTTATTTTGAAACAAAAGGTCCTTATGCTGATCTAGTTAAAGCTGCTCAGACTGATGGGGTCAAGAAGTGTTTTTCAATGCTAGGGTTTTGCGATGATGTTTACTCAGGAAAGTCTACATTTAAGAAAGTAGAAAAACAAACCCCAAAACCATCTAGGGCGGGTACAATAGAAATAACCGAAGAAGAGAAAAAATTAGCTAGTGAGTGTAAGAAAAAGATTACCAATTGTATAAAAAGTTCTATTGAGAAATTAAAAGCCAAAAAGGAAACTGGAGACCCATTAAGCAATAGCCAGGAAAATATAATTAATATGACCAAAGAAGATATGTTTAGATTTTTTGGGGAAATATTAATCAAAGCCGCTGGCACTGGGGACAAACAGATCTCATTCAAACCTGGCTATGCTATCTATCGTTATTCAGATATCCACACTTTATATGAATGGCAATTACTTGAAAAAGAAGTTTTATCTAGGTTCCAGAGGATAGTTGGTTAATATTAACCTTACCTTCTTTTTATAAGAGGTTCAATGAAAAGAACAGTCTTTAATGGAAGATTTCAAATTAAAGAGGTTACTATAGGGTTTGAACAGGGGATAAAAATAGAATACAGTAATGGCAAAATAAAAAGAGTTATGTCTCCAGATGGATTTGCTAAGGAAATAATGGAAGTTATGAAATTTGTTGAAAACTTAAACAAACCTGGCGGGCCTGTTGTTAAAATACAGGTTGAGGTTCAAGATGAATAATACATTATACAATGGACTATCTATGAAATATTTTCTACCAGATAGTGGTGAGACTACAGAAGACGCACAGGAACTTAATATATTATATAATATGAGTCCAGCTTCTTTTGCAGAAGAAGCCGGGTGTGACATATTTAACAATAGAGATGGATGGGAAAATAATTGGCCAATTATTATTGCTGTTGTTTTAGATAATGGATTAGTGGAACAATTTGAAGTTTGTTTAGACTATGAGCCAACTTTCATAGCTTATAAAAAAGAATAATCATTTAGTTGATAATTGAGAATTTAATACATAGAAATGAAAATAAAATGAGTGAAGAAATATTTAAAAGTTTTGATGAATTTTTGAGAATATGTTTCCCAAAAAAATATATAGAAGAGATTTATAAATTAGAGCCTAAAGAAGCTGGCAGAAGAATTGCAGAAGAAATCTGGAGAAATGTTAAAAAACAACTAACCATCCAGAGTAATAAGTGTTAACAATATAATGGGGCAAATATGTGTGAATTTCCAAGCTGGATCGAAAAGAACGGAGAGGTCTATTTCTTAACTGATAAAGATGTGGTCGAAAGAGAGTCCGACCTCTCCCGTCAAAAAGAACCCGCCGATTATGTCGGCCATTCCGCAATTGGAATTGTTTTCAAAGTTCAAGGAAAAAATAAAGAAGGATTCCCTTGCCATCCTGGGGTTGCTAGAGCAATTAGGGATGGGAAAATGAACCGGCTAATGGACCTAGGGGGATATAAAAAGATATCAATTAATAAAAACGGACAATTACATTGTACGGACGGGCCAGCAATTGAACGTTTAAATGGAACAAAAGAATGGTATCTTAAAGATCAAAGGCATCGGACGGACGGACCAGCAATTGAACGTTTAAATGGAACAAAAGAATGGTATCTTAAAGGTCAAAAGCATCGGATGGACGGGCCAGCAATTGAATATTCAGATGGAGCAAAATACTGGTATCTTAATGGTCAATTACATCGGACGGACGGACCAGCAGTTGAACGTTTAAATGGAACAAAATTCTGGTATCTCAAAGGTCAATTGCATCGGACGGACGGCCCAGCAATTGAATATTCAGATGGAACAAAAGAATGGTATCTTAAAGATCAAAGGCACCGGACGGACGGCCCAGCAATTGAATGGAATGATGGAACAGAATTCTGGTATCTCAATGGTAAAAGGCACCGGACGGACGGCCCAGCAATTGAATATTCAGATGGGACAAAATCATGGTACGTCAAAGGGCAAAGGGTTACAAATGTCAAAGAACAGCATAGTATTTAACAAAATAAGCTCAAATCTAGAGCGTAAACTTAAAACTTATGAATTTATACAGCTGGCAAAATTTTGCAAACAATACGGGGTTGACTTTGTATATGACGTATGTAACTCAATTGAAATAGGTGAAGATTTTATTAGAAAGTTAAAAGAAAAACTATCTAACTATCAGGAAACTCAACAAATTGAAACACATCAAGACCCTGTTGGAGATTTAATTGCAAAACGTAAGCGACTCGATTAGGTGGGAGGTTCTTCTTCTTTTATCCTCTAATGAAGAATGCCTTTTAAAGATTGATAAATTAAGGTCAGAGTATTTTTATGGAGATACTGGGAAAATCTTTGAGGTAATTAAACAATTATTTCTAGATGGTAAAAATTTTAATTGGAAAATAGTTTGCACCATTGCTGGAGTTGATTCTCCACCAATAGAATCAGACCCTAAAGTATTTGATCAATATGTTGAACTTTTGAAAGAATCTTATAATAGATATATAACTAAAGAGACCCTTTCTACACTGGATGTTTATGGGTCCCCAATAACAGATATTAAATCCACACTTTATAATTTACTAGAGAGCCTTTCTATCACCGAAGAATCTGAATTAAGTTCTACTAAAAACATTTCTAAAGTTGTAGAAAGAATTTCCACCCCGCAAGAAAAAGCTCTATTGAGATTTGGGATTGAAGAACTAGACGATCTTTTATATGGTTTGATGCCAGGGGAATTTTTTGTACTTGCTGCTCGCCCTAGTCAAGGGAAATCGAGTTGTTCCCAACAGCTTACATTAAAAAACTCCTATAATAATAATAATACAACATTATTTTTTTCGATGGAAGATTCAGAAGAATTAATTTTAAAAAGATTTATTTCCAATTTAACTGGTATATCGTTTACTAAAATATTCAGGAATGATATAGATTCTAGTGACAAACAAATGATATCTGGGATAGTGCCAGGATTACAAGACGCTCAAATATTCATTAAAGATTCCACTTCTGACCTATTTGAAATTATATCTACGTCTAGAAAAGCTAAAATTAAGTTCCCAAATTTAAATTTAATAGTTGTAGATTATATTCAGCTTATAAACTCTGGCCAAGACACTGAGTATAGAGAGATTAGTATAGCTAGCAAGGCTCTTAAGGTACTAGCAAAAGAACTTAAGGTAGCTGTGGTATGCGTAAGTCAACTGAGTAGAAGTTGTGAGGCTAGAGAAGATAAACATCCTATTCCATCTGACTTAAGAGGGTCGGGGTGTTTAGAGCAAGATGCTGATCGTATACTTTTTCTCTATCGCCCCTATAAATATGATGGTATCGAAGAACATAAGAATATTATTGAATATAATCTATCTAAGAATAGGCATGGAGAAACTAAAACTATAATAGGACAAGCTTTTTTTCATTGTTTTCAGTTTAGCTGAGGCATTATGACTCCAAATATATCCGAAATGACATTTGATGAGTGGTGGGCATATTGGGGGCCAAGGATAGAAGAGCTTATTAGATTAAACTATGGGGTTCCTAAGCCTCCAGATAAATCCCACCCATACGGTTATAGACCGACATTACCAAAAAATAGTTATTCATCTGCTATCAGTTATATAAGCCCAGGAAAGTAGCAAAATGATAGATATAGATAAAATACAAAATGAAGTTGGGGTTTGGGCAAGAAAAAACTTTGGCCCTGGATCTGAAGGGGCTTATCATTCTCTTTTAGGGATGGTCGAGGAATTAGGTGAATTAACTCATGGGCACTTAAAACAATGCCAAAACATAAGAGGAGAACTTCATGAAACAGAAATTAAAGACGCCATTGGAGATCTAGTTATTTATTTATGTGATTATTGTTCTCAAAGGGGTTACGATCTAGAAGAAATAATTACTATAACCTGGGCACAGGTAAAACAAAGAGACTGGGCTAAAAATAAAAAGGATGGAATAAATGGTTAAAAAATACGTAGAGGAGGATGAGAAAAAATTACCTATATGGGTGCAAAACAGGCTTAACACCTTGAGAATGAGGGTTATAGAAGTTGAGGAAAAATATGGAGTATGCGATGATAGTTCACCCCTTTGTAAGGATGCAAAGATTAGATTAGCAGTTGGGCTAGAAAAATGTATTCCCCTCCCAAATAATAGGGTTGAATTTTGCGTTAACGGAGATGAAATTTATTCTGCAAAGTTCTGTGAAGATTTTAACGGTAGAGAGTTTTTACATATTGTATCTACTGGAGGAAGCTTATTTTGTATGCCTGTAGCAGGCAATGTTGTGCATATTTATGCAAGGAATATGTTTGGGGGCTAAAATGAATAGTAGAAAATCTCTAATATTCCCACAATTTATAGTGTTCATTGTATTTTTGATTCTTAAATTAACATCCGTTATAACATGGTCATGGTTATGGGTCACTTCACCTTTATGGGCACCATTTGCGTTAGTTATTGGGATTCTTGCTCTTATTAGTGTGCCAATAGGAGTATTATTATTGGTACTAATTATAGTAGAGTGGAACAACTAGGAGGTATTATGCATAGTGTAAACACGATTGTTTTTGATCTAGAAATTCAAAAGAGTATAGCGGCAAAAGGAGAATATGTTGATCCAGAAACTCAAGTAGACGGATGGGGCAACTCTAAACATAGCAAAATGTCTTATGGGGTAATTTTTGATTATCAAGATTTGCGTTATAAAATTTTTGATCAACATAATATTAAAGAACTAGATGCGCGAATTCAAAGTGCAGACCGGGTTGTTGGATATAATCACATGGATTTTGATTACCCAATTTTGAAAGAAGATGGGTGCAAATTCCAACCATCACCACTTAGAGATTACGATATATTAAAGCTTTTATGGAAAGCTAATGGGGGACGAGCTAAAGGGTTTAAATTAGATGAAGTTGCATCTCTTAATCTAGGTACGGGAAAATCAGATGATGGAGCAGAGGCCCCTATAATGTATCAAAAAGGAGAACATGCACGGCTCATAACATATTGTATCGAAGATGTCAATTTGACCCGGCAGCTTTATGATCTTATTTGTTTCCAAGGATTTTTACTTGCCAATGGTGGAAAGAAATATAATATAGCAATATAGATTTTCATTAATTTAAATGGAGGTAGACAATGGAAATAACAAATATTAAAGTATTCCCAATCCAAAACCCAAAAGGTAAGGTTTTAGCAATGGCTTCTTTTTCCTTACAAGGTAAAATTTCATTTAATGGATTTACAATTGTTAAAGGAGACAAGGGATTGTTTTTATCCTCACCTAGCAGACAAAATCCTAAGACTAAAAAATATAGCCCGTTTGTTTTCTTTAATGATAAGAAAATTCAAGATGAAATTTCTAAAACTGTGATTGCTGAATATAAAAATATGGCAAAAAATGAACCAAAACAAGAACCAAAAAAAGAGGGGTTTCTAGATGACGAAGAAGATATTACATTCCCATAGTAGAAAGGCTTAAATGATTTATGATATTTATAATCCGCCAAAACTTGACCAATTTAGTTTTAATAAAGTGATTAAGGAGAAACTTCACGAACTAGTGGCTTTCAATCTTGATAAAATGGAAAATTGGCAAATTTGTCAAATTATAGATCTGGCTTCACAAGATAATACCTTAAAGAGATTGACATTATGTTCTAGATATCAAGGTAAACTTACAGGAATTGGAATGATGTTTGTTCGGGCTAGGCTTTGGTATGCTGATGCTAATGACACAGTAGATGATATAAATTTTCTCACGATAAGCAGATATTAAAATAAATGAGTTAATGGGCGTGAAGGATTTCGACATTCGCTGGGGTTTGACGTGAACCGCCGCTCAAGTACATTTGAAGGATCTGGCGGCATCCTCGTCCTTACGTCCCAGACACGTCCATAAGGAGATGTGAATGTTTAATAAAAAATTACCTATAAATTGTAAATGTGAAATAAATAGTGGATTGGTGGATTATAGCTCATCCTTTTGATGAAATTCCACCTATTTATGACTGTTATCAGGATCAGTGCGGGGAAACAACAGTTTGTCAATGTCAACACGATAAAAACGATCATAAAAAACTCTCATGAAATTTACACATCTTCATTTACATTCAGATTATAGTTCTCTGGATTCTCTTTGCCAGATAGAAGCATTAATAAAAAAAGTAAAGGAATGTGGGCACGATTCATGCGTTATAAGTGACCATGGGACTTTATCTGGATGTTTTAAATTTAATGAACTCTGTAAAAAAGAAGGTATAAAACCCATACTAGGGATGGAAGCTTATTATTGCAATGATATAGCAGAAAAGGTTTTTCCTTCTCATATTACTATTTTAGCACAGAATAAAATAGGATGGAAAAATTTACTTAAACTATCTTTTTTTGGTAATTCTATTGGGTTTTATTACAAACCTAGAATATCATGGGATAAACTTGTAGAATGTTCAGAAGGTCTTATTGTACTTTCGGGGTGTTTGTCAAGTCATTTTTCTAAAATTATTCTCTCTGGCGAAGATTGTTCGGAAGAAATTAGAAAATTCCAAAACGTGTTTGGCAAAAAGTTTTTTATAGAAATTAATAAACATGGGATTGAGCAAGAAAAAATAGTGAACGCGCAATTGCTTTTAATAAGTAAAAAATTCGGAATTAAGTGTGTTGCGACTAATGATGTCCACTATCTTGAAAAACAGCACTTTAGGGCGCATGAAATAATAATGTGCGTTTCCAGTAAGACAGAATTAAGTAATCCAGATAGAATGAAACTCCCAGTTAATGAGTTTTATTATAAATCTACAGATGAGATGCTAATCTTTCACGATCCAGAACACATTAATAATTCATCATTAATAGCGGATATGGTTGAATCAGATTTAATTGAGAAACAAACTTCAGTGTTACCAGTTTATCCAAAACAAGAAATTGAACGTAGGATTAACTCATTTGCAGGTAAACACCAGTTATCTATAAATGAAATTGAAAGAGTTAAAAATGAAATGGAAGTTATTAATTCAGCTAATTTGCAGTCTTATTTTTTAATGGTTGCCGACTATGTTAATTATGCAAACTCTAATGGCATGTATGTAGGCCCTGGGAGAGGTAGCGTATCTGGATCATTAGTTGCGTATTTACTTGGTATTCATTCTATTAACCCGTTAAAATATGGGCTTCTATTTTCTAGATTTTACAATAAAGGCAGAAGCGGCAGTCTTCCAGATATTGACATTGATTTTTCGTTGCAAGATATAGCTAACATGCGGCATCATATGGAAGATGAATATGGTAAAGACCATGTGGCAGTAATAGGTACATTAAATACTATGTCCGCTAAGGCCGCAATTAAAGCCGTTGCTCGCATATTGGAAATTCCATTTACTGAAAGCAATCTCTTTACTAAATCTTTGGAAGATGAATCTATAGAAGATTGTTTAAATAACCCAAAATTAAGAGAGATTTATGAAAAAGATAAAAAATGGAAAGGGGTTATAGATCTAGCTTTAACACTAGAGAATAATATTTATTCAGAATCTATTCATGCCGCTGGGATTGTTGTAAGCCAGATTCCACTTACTGATATTGTTCCATGCAGAATTGATAAAAAAACTGGGATGTTAATAACTTGTTGGGATATGAAAGATTTAGAAAGTTTTGGGCTTCTTAAGTTTGACTTCCTATCTTTATCGACCCTAGATATTATACAAGAAACTTTAAATGAAGTTGGGATAGAATCTTATCATAAATTACCTCTGAACGATAAAAAAGCATATCAAGAATTATGTAAAGGTAATACTGTTGGGGTTTTCCAATTAGGATCAGATGGAATTACTAAATTAACTAAACAAGTTAAACCTAAATCAATTGAGGACCTGGGAGTAATTGTTGCTCTTTACCGCCCAGGGCCACTTGGATCTGGATTAGACCAAAAATATGTAGCAAGAAAATTTGGAAAACAAAAGATAAAATATAAACACCCAAATTTAGAGGGGGCGTTAAAAGAAACACATGGGGTTTTTTGCATAGAGGAAAATTCACTTATATCAATGGCTGATGGAACGCTGAAAAAAATAAAAGATATTTCTATAGGTGATAGGGTAATTTCCGTTAACTTAAAAAATAAAAAAACTGAAATAAAAAAATGTATAGAGCATGGTAAAACTAGAAGTGGGGTTGGATTTAACATAAAACTATCTAATGGATTAGAAATAATATTAACAGGTGATCATAAAATATTTACATATTATGGAATGAAAGAGGTTAAATATTTAGACATAAAAAAAGACTGTATTGCAATACCAAACGGAATAGAAGTAGAGTGTAATAAAGAGCCAATAGCAGATTGGCTTGGAGAAAATATTAAAGTTGCTTATCTTCTAGGGCAATTGACTGGCGATGGCGATCTTACTGGTTCCAGTATTATACTATGCTCTGGGACAGAAAAAAATACAGATCAATTAAAAAGTTGGATAGAAAAAAATATCCCAAAAATAATCCCAACAAAGTATTTTAACTGTAGATCGTGGTATCTTACATTTAAAACCAGAGAGTTAGTAAATGACCATCAAAACTATAGCCACACTAAGAAAAAATTTATTAAACTATTAGAAGATATTAACATGAGGTATAGAACTTGTTACAATAAAGAAATACCCAATATAATATTCCTATCTGATGCAGAGACAAAACTATCCTATATAGCGGGTCTATTTGATTCAGATGGGCATATCGGAATGGGGAGTCGTGGAACTTGCGTTTGTAGTTATTGTTCAGTTAGTGGTAAGTTAATTAAAGATCTCTCCTATTTATTACAAGGATTCGGAATAGAAAATTCTATAAAAAAAAATAGATGTCACGTCTATGACTCAGAAAAATTGCAAAAATTAATTAGCCCCTATTTAATTTTAAGGAAATTTAACGGCAAACATTCTAATGGAAAGTTGAGTAGCGTGGTTCCGAAGGAAGAGATTACAAATTATTGCAAAATGCATATAGGAAATATTGGGCAAAGAATTTTTTCAAATAAAATTGGGGTCTCTAGAAGTACATTATTTAGAGAACAGCACGGGAAATTTGTTAGCGTAGGCGTCGCCGAGAAATGCTGCATAAAAAATGATTTATTAAAATTTTATAAAATCATTTCTATCGAAAAAATAGACAACCAAAACTTTTATGGAATAACGGTCCAAGATAATCATAATTTAATTGCAAACGGAATAATAATAAAAAATTGTTATCAAGAACAAATAACAAAAACTTTAGTTGGCTTGGCTGGATTTAATGAACATGAAGCAGATGGTGTTAGAAAAATCATGGGTAAAAAACTTGGTGATGACGCCATGGCTAAAGTTGGAAAAGATTTTATAGACAGATGTGTTAAGAGAAATATTTCTATTGATATTGCTAAATCTATTTGGAAGGAAATGCAACATTTTTCAGGATATGCTTTTAATAAGTGTATATCAGGGGAAACAATAATATATCGCGGTAATAATGACAACGGTAACGATAAACCATCAATATCCCATTTATTTAAAATAAAGAATAATAAAGAATATGCTATAAAATGTAATCAAAAAAATTTATATAAAAAACTCAGACGTTGGGGTTATGGCGAAATACTTGCTCTTGATTCTGATAATAGAATAAGACCAAAAAAAATAAAAGATATAATATTTTCTGGCGTTAAAAAAACCTATACAATAACATTGTCAAATGGGTTATCGGTTAGAGCAACGGAAGATCATAAATTTTTTACTACTAACGGGTTTGTAAAAGTTAAAGATATAAAAATTTCTTCTACGTATCTTATTCTAGATTGGGGATATGAAAAAACAGATTTTAACACTTCTAATAAATTTTCTAAAAAAACTAATTCTTGGAAGGTTAAAGAATATAATAACCCACAAATGGGTTTTGATTTTGGCAAAAATAATCCAGCATATACAAATGGGGCCTATACTGAATTTGAAAAATCTAAAACTAGATTATCAAATATTAATCGTTGTCAAAAATGTGGAATGGATGATGTAAAATTAGGTCACCACCACATAGATGGCAACAGGGAAAATAGTATATTAAAAAATATAGAAAAATTGTGCAAGTCGTGTCATGCAAAATCTGACTACAATCTTGGGAAAAGAAAAAAAAGATGGTCAAAAGGGCATAAGACATCTGTTGCAACTGTTATATCTATTGAATATTTTGGAGAAGAAGAAACATATGATATAGAGATGGATTTTGATGGCCATAATTTTATTGCAAATGGCATAGTAAGTTCAAATTCACATGCTATTAGTTATGCACATCTTACTTACTATACATCCTATTTAAAAAATAAATTTCCAGCTCAATTTATGTGTGCATGTTTAAATTCTGCATTAGGAGATAAAGAAAAAATTTCCAAGTTCCTGAGAGAAGCTAATAGACTGGGGGTAGAAGTTAAACCAATTAACATTAACATCTCAAGAGATTTATTTACCAGTGATGGCGAGTCAATTTACTGCGGTTTCTCAGTTATTAAGCAAGTAGGATTTGGAACTGAAGATAAAATCTACCGAAGAAATTTACTAGATTTTTTCACTAAATCTAGCATCAGTAGTAGAGCTATAATCAATATTATATTATGTGGAGGACTTGATCATGTAAATTCTAACAGAAATGCAATGTTAAAATACTATGAAAAAATAAAACTAGTGAAAATAAAAGATGAAAGGTTTACATTATTTTCCCCATATGAACATATTAAAATTCCAGATGTTCCAGAAATGACTGTTAAAGAAAAAATAAAAATTGAGTTTGAATTAATAGGTCATATTATTTCAGTTGATATATTCAAATTGTCATGGTTTACTAATAACTTAGTTGACTATAGTTATATAGAACACTGTGCTAGGACTGGAGGCAAAATAAAACTAGGTGGCATAGCGACAGATTTTAATAAGTTTGTGACTAAAAAGACCCAAAGAACAATGGCTGTCTTTAACCTTTATGCAAAAGACTACACTATTAAAACAGTATGTTTCCCGGACCAGTTTCAGCAATATTCTGATAGATTATATGACGGGAATCTGGTGAGCGTTGTTGGAAACATTAAAGAAGAAGATGAGTCATTAACAGTTTTTATTGAGTATGTTAACAATATTTTTTAGGAGAAATAAATGTTTATACTAGGAATATTATTATTTGCGGTGACAATTTTCTTATTTATTATGCGCAAAAATTTGGGGGTAAACCGCTCTAGCATCTTTCAAATAGAACTTATATTAATCACGGTTTCCGTTGCTATTTTATTTTCCGCATTTTTCACAATAGTTCCAACCGGTCATGTTGGTATTCCAGTTATATTTAGTGATGTTCAGCCAGTATATTTAGACCAAGGTTTAAATTTTATTAACCCAATAGCTGATGTTAAAAAGATTTCTATTCAAACTCAAGAATACACAATGAGTCATGTATCAGATGAAGGTAAATATCATGGTGATGATGCCGTTTCAGCACTGAGTAAAGACAACTTAATGCTGACTATTGAAATTACTGTGGTATATTCCCTTAATAAATCTGACGTTTGGTGGCTTTATCAACAAGTCGGAATGGGATATGAAGATAAAATCATTCGTCCTTCCATTAGATCATCGGTAAGATCAGTAGTGTCAAGGTTTCTAGCTAGCGAAGCTTATAGTACCAAAAGAGATGAACTCTCCCCTTTAATTCAGATAAAAATACTAGAAGATATTTCACAGAGTTTAGGCGGTAAAACTCCAATAATGGTATCTTCAGTTTTATTGAGAGATATTAATCCACCTGAACAAATTAAAAAAGCTATTGAAGAAAAATTAGCGGCTGAACAAGCTGCACAAAAAATGGTATTTGTTTTGCAAAAGGAGGAGCAAGAGGCCAAAAGAAAGTCTATTGAGGCACAAGGTATTGCAGATTTTCAAAAGATTGTAACCTCTGGCATTAGTCAACCATTATTAGAATGGAAAGGAATTGAGGCAACTGAAAAACTTGCGGCATCACCAAATGCTAAAATCATAATCATTGGCAATTCTAAAAATGGTCTCCCAATTATTCTAGGGGGAAGTAAAATGAAAACAATTGTTAAATTCGCAATGAAAACTCTTGTTTTTCTGTTTGTTTTATATATTTGATGTTTAAGTCTAAGAAATAATAGTAAATATTAATATGGAAGCTATGACTTGTGTAAATCATAATAGTATGGGGAAATATCTCATAGGATTCCATACTATTTATCAAGCACGGTGGGTACGTTTTTATGGTATCGTCTTCCCCTATTGAATATGGTGCAGCAGTACAATAGGCAACCCGCCCCATATTAATATAACTGGATGGAAGGGGAAGTAAAATGACTAAAAAACATATAATGAGTGGTGAATATTCTATAGATATGTGGAAAAAGATTGAAAACGCTAAAACAGTAAAAGATTTAAGAGATGCTTTATATCTAGTGTGTTGTAAAATCCAAGAACTAGAAGGATATATTAATAGGGGGAAAAATGAAAAAAGAACATATACTAAATAAAGTTTTTAATCGGGTTAAACCTAGGAAAATATCTATACATATTTACCAATCAGATTTAGATGAGGATTTACTAATTGGAGATTTTAATATTGATAATAATTTTGATGTGCAAACTGTCCCATCGACATTTAGGTTAAATAACTCTAAAAGAATTGACAAATTAAGCAAAATCCTAGAAGATATTGGGTTAGAGATAGTAAAACTAGATCACTCAGAAATAGATAGAAATACTTACTTGATTTATTGTCACCCTATGTCCAATGAAAGTAAATTAAGGGGATTGAGATATGCTAAAAAAAGAAAAAAGATTTAGAAATATTTCAATCATAAGTGGCTTTATTGCTTGCCTTCTATTGTGGGGAACCATAGACCAGACGGGAATTATTTGGGATTTTTTGTTTGGGTTTGGAGTTTTCTGTTTAGCTACTTGTGTTATTTCAGGTATTATTAATGTT
>Ga0208245_1000795_pt1 | contig 22838 bp, 23 predicted proteins | sample RifOxyC1_FD_184035 | JGI IMG/M metagenome (GOLD analysis project Ga0208245, IMG submission 184035) | Soil microbial communities from Rifle, Colorado - Rifle Oxygen_injection C1 (SPAdes) | ecosystem: Environmental > Terrestrial > Deep subsurface > Rock core/Sediment | place: Rifle, Colorado... | reverse complement strand
CTCAATAATTATCTTAGAAGTTTTTCCTTGAATTTTGAGTTTTATAGTTTCTCTTCTAATTATTTCTCTCTTCAAATTTGTTCACCTCCCTTTTAAGGGAGTGTAACAAATGTTATGAACCTACACAATAAATAGGTGAGGGATAGTTTTTTAAGGGGTATTTTATGATTTATTATATAGTTTGGAGTATATAATATAGGCTCTTTTGTAAAAAGTCTTGGATGTAAAATAAAAAATGAAATCAAAGAAAACTGAAGAAATTTCAAGAGAAAATGTGTTTTTTAAAAGTGAAGAAGTAGATGGAATTTCAATAAAGGGCTATGATTTTGATAATAAAGCAAGTTCATCTTTTGATAAAGATGAAGGGCGCGTTAATTTTGAAAAATTACTTGATAGCTACTTACAAACTGGATTTCAGGCAAGTTATTTTGCAAAGGCTATTGAGATTATTAATAAAATGATTTCTGAAGATTGTACTATTTATCTTGGATATACTAGTAATTTAGTTACTTCTGGATTAAGGGATATTTTTAGATATCTTGCAAAACACAAAAAAGTAAAAGTTATTGTTACAACTGCTGGTGGAATTGAGGAAGATATTATAAAATGCTTAGGGGATTTTAAACTTGGAAAATTTTCTGAAAGTGGTGAACTTTTGAATAAAAAAGGAGTTAATCGTGCTGGAAATATTTATATTCCAAATACTTTGTATTGTAAATTTGAGGAATTTTTAGTTCCGCTTTTGGAAAAAATTTATGAAGAACAGAGAAAAACAGGAGAAATAATCAGTGTTTCTGATTTCATTAAAATTTTAGGAAAAGAGATTAATGATGAAAGAAGTATTTATTATTGGTGTTATAAAAATGATATTAATGTTTATTGTCCTAGTATAATTGATGGTAGTATTGGTGACATGATCCATTTTTTTATGTATAAACATCCTGATTTTAAACTTGATATTGCAAGAGATGTTCATGATTTAAATGAGTTTACTATTGTGCAGAAAAAAACTGGAACAATTATCTTGGGTGGTGGAGTTGTTAAGCATCATATTAATAATGCAAATATGATGAGGAATGGAAGTGATTATTCTGTTTATGTAAATAGTAGTCAAGAATGGGATGGAAGTGATGCAGGAGCAAGGCCTGATGAAGCTGTTTCTTGGGGGAAGATAAAAAGTGATGGAGAAAGTGTCAAGGTATTTGGTGATGCAACTATTTTATTTCCTTTGATTGTGGCTCGAACATTTGCTCATTCTAAATAAATAGAATAATAAGAGAAAGATTAAATGGGAAGAGTTTTTGCAAAAAAGTAAGATTTAATAATTGTGGTTTATAATGTTCTTTATGGATATTTTTATACTATCTTTAATAATTGCAGTTATTCTTGCATTAATTGGAGTATTAGGTGATTTTTTTGTTAAAGTTGCTAGTAATAATACTGGTTTTTCAGGATACAAATGGCTTATTCTTGGAGCAGTTATTTATTCTCTTACTTCTATTGGTTGGTTTTTTGTTATGAGGCATGTTAAACTCTCTACATTGGGTGTTTACTATGCTATATCTACTGTAATATTTTTAACAATGGTTAGTGTTTTTTATTTTAAAGAATCCTTAAATCATTATGAGATTATAGGAATAGTTTTGGCAATTGTTTCTTTAATATTGCTTGCTAAGTTTGCTTAAGAATTAGTAGGTTTTTCCTGCATAGACAAAATAATCTGCAGGTTTATTACATATTATACATTTTTCTGTTTTTATTTTATCTTTTTCAGAGATAAAAACTGCTTTTGCACCTTTTGTTTCAAATTTTAAATTTTCTTCACATTTCTCATTATTGCAGAGGGGGACTATTGCTACTCTTTTTTCTTCTATTATTTTTTTTAATTCTTCTAAGGATTGTGTTTTCTCTAGTTTGCTTTCAAATAATTTTTTTGATTTTTCCAAAAGATTTTTTTGAATCTCTTCAAGAATTATTGGAACTTGCTTTTTTAGGTCTTTTATTTTGATTTGCTGTTTTTTTAAAGTATCTCTTCTTGCAACAGTAACTTCTTTTTTCTCTAGGTCTTTTGGACCAATTTCTATTCTTAATGGGATTCCTTTTAATTCATATTCATTGAATTTAAACCCAGGTCTTTGGTCTTCTCTTTCATCTAGTATTGGAGAATAGTCTTTTAATTCTTTTGATATTTCTTTTGCTTCAGATAGTATTTTCTTTTTATTTTCTTCATTAAATATTGGAATTATTACAATTTCATTTGTAGCAAGTCTTGGTGGAATGATTAAACCTTTTTCATCTGCGTGAATGGCAAACATTGTTCCTAGCATTCTTGTTGTGATAGCATAGGTGTTTTGGTAAACATATTTTTCTTTTCCGTCTTTATCAAGAAATTTAATATCATAGGCTTTTGCAAAGTTTTGTCCATCATAGTGAAAACAAGGACCTTCAATAACTCTTCCTGATTGCAGGATGTAATGTATTTTTGTTGAAGCAACACCTCCTGCAAATTTTTCTCTTTCTGTTTTTTTGCCTATCATCCCATATAATGCAAGATGTTCTCTGCAAATTTTATCATATAAATTTATTAATTCGTTTCCTTCTTCTAATGCTTCTTTTTCAGTTGCAAGAGCTGTATGAATTTCATTCCATAGAAATTCTCTTGTTCTGAAAAAAGGAACTGGATGTGAAAATTCCCATCTTACTACATTATTCCATTGATTTAATTTTAAAGGTAAGTCTCTCCAAGATCTTATCCATTTTGAATAAGATGGATACATTATTGTTTCTGATGTTGGGCGAATTGCTAGTCTTTCAGGTAATTTACTATTTCCTGCATGAGTTACCCATGCTACTTCAGGTGAAAAACCTTTGATATGCTCTTTTTCTTTGTTAAGGAATTTTTCTGGAATTAATAATGGGAAGTAGCAGTTTCTTATGCCTAATTTTCTTATTTCTATGTCTACTAATTGCCTTATGTATTCCCAAATTTCATAGGAAGAAGGCTTGAATACAATGCAGCCTGAGACTTCTGAATAGTCAGCTAAATCTGCTTTTATCATTAATTCTGAAAACCATTCTCCGAAATCATCTTTATCAGAGGTTACTCCTAGTTGATTTTTTTCCTGTGCTTTTTCTTTTGTCATGTTATTACTTGTTATTTATTATTTAAAAATCCTCCTTCTTGTACAGTATCTCCGCACAGACAGTTACTAACTCTTTTCTTTTGCATAATTTTATCTTTACTCCCCCCTATTATCGAGGGGGGAGTAAAGATAAAATTAATAATTATGGGTTAGACAAATTCCATAAAATAACCCTTCTGCGGAGATACTGCTTGTAACCAATAATCTTATTAATTATGTTTTATAAGAATTATTGTATATTGGGCCTGTAGTTTAATGGATAAAACCTCCGGTTTCGGCCCGGTGGATCGAGGTTCGATTCCTCGCAGGCTCGTTTTAATATGTTTATATTTTTTTGAACCGAAAGATATTTTTAGTTTGGTTTTTAGATTATTCTATGTATAAGGGTATTCAAATTATCGCAGAAGTGAAAACAAATTCTCCATTTGGTTTTAAAAGCGATAGAGATTGGAATTGTCTTTTTAAGATAGCTGATAGAATTGGAGATATAATATCTATCCATACTGATCCTCGGTGGAATGGTTCTTTTGATTTAATTAGGAAAGCAAGGAAACTTACAGATAAACCTATTTTAGCTAAAGGAGTTCATGCTAAAGATGAGGATATTATAAAGGCAATTGAATGTGGAGCAGACTATGTTCTTGTTGTTGGAAGAGTTCCAAGAGTCTATTTTGATAGATGTTTTATTGAGCCTTTAAGTTTGGAACAACTAAATGAAATTCCAAAAAATGCAAAAGTAGTTTGGAATTCTAGAGATTTAAAAAATGGAGAAATGAAAAAAGAGAGTTTTGAAGATGCTAGGAACATTTGGAGTGGGTGGCTGTGTCAAGCAAGTAATATAAAGTCAGTAGAAGATATAAAAAAAGATGCAGATGCTGTTTTAGTTGGATCTTTTTTAGAGGAATTTGTTGAAAGTATGCGGAAAAAGTTGGGGAGTTAATCTTTAGAATTGTTTTAGTTTTTGGAAAACAGAAAGATTTAAATAGAAGTAAGATTAATCTTATTTATGATAATTGATACAACTAAAATGAGTTCAAGAGGACAAGTAGTTATACCTTTAGATATGCGTGAAGACATAAAAGAGGGAGATAAATTAATTGTAATTAGAAAGGATAATGAGATAATTCTAAAGAAATCAATTCCAGAAAGTGCTATTCTATCTGAAAAATCTTTTGCTAAAACATGGCTTAATAAGAAAGAGGATGAAGCATGGAAGGATTTGTAAGAGGAGATATTATAATAATAGAATTTCCGTATTCTAACTTAAGAGATGTTAAACGAAGGCCAGTTTTGATATTAAAAGTTCCTAAAGGTGATGATATGATTGTTGCACAAATAACTGGAGAATCTTATGAAGATGATGTAGAAATCCCCCTGAACAAAGAAGATTTTAAGCAAGGTAGCCTTAAAAGAGAGAGCTATATAAGAATAGACAAAATTGCATCTATCGAAAAATATTTAATAAAATATAAGGCAGGTTCATTAAAACAAGAAAAGTTTAGTGAAGTAATCAGTCAAATTTGTTCTTTTCTAAAAAATTGAGGAAAAAGTTGGGAAGTTAATCCTTAGGACGTCAAGAATTTACTAATTCTTGAGCGCACTCAAGAACTAAGAGTTCTTGATGTTTATTAATCGTGGGGGCGTTTATACAATTCTTTAAAAAGAAGTTTTTTTTATCTATTAGATGTTTATAGATAGTCATTGCCATTTGGAACTTTTGAAAGACATTGAAGGAGTTGTAGAAAGAGCTAGGAAGAAAAATGTTGGAATTATTGTTTATAATTCTGTTAATTTGGATACAATGAAATATGCTTTAAAACTTTCTGAAGAATATTCTGAAGTAAAAGTGGCTTTGGGAATTTATCCAATTGATGCTTTGAAACTGAGTGATGATGAATTAGATGAAGAAATTTATTTTATTGGGAAAAATAAAAAGAATATTATTGGAATTGGGGAAGTTGGAATTGATTTAAAGGAGAGCAAGGATTTTGAGCAGCAGAAAAAGAATTTTATTAAATTTATTAGATTAGCTAAAGAACTTGATATTCCTATGTTTATTCATTCTAGAAAAGCAGAAGAAAAGGTTATTAATATTTTGGAAAAGGAAAAATGCAAAAAGGTTATTATGCATTGTTTTTGTGGAAATCTTAAATTAGTTGATAGAATTGTTAGGAATAATTGGATTCTTACTATTCCTACAAATATTACTTTTAGTGAACATTTTCAAAAGATTGTTAAAAGAGTGGCTATTGAAAATCTGTTGTGTGAAACAGACAGTCCGTTTTTACATCCTATTAAAGGAGAAAGGGATAATGAACCTGCAAATGTCATTGAGAGTTATAAAAAAATAGCTGAAATTAAAAAACTTAAATTAGGGGATGTTGAGAAAATTATTGAGGATAACTTCAATAGATTGTTTAATTAATCTTGAAGTGTTATTGAAATTAGGTCTCTTCTTCCCTCTAGGTCAGATTTTTGAACTTCAGATAATCCTGCAACTATTCTGCCTGTTGTATGAACTTCATAAAGTGTCCCACCAATTGCCTCTATTCCTCTTGCTGTTGGTTCTGGACTTCCATTGCAAGCTATTTCATATCTTTTAATTCTATCTTTCATAGAATTATTATTTTAAATTTGTTTTTAAGAATTATCCTTATTTAACATATACTTCCTATTGGCTTTGAATTATTATTGCTGCGACAACACAGGCTAGGATTACTATGGAGGATATTATTTGCCTTAGGGTTAGTTTTTCTTTTAGGAATAGGGCTGCGAAAATGTAGACAAAAATTGGTGTTAAAATAAATAAGATTGTTGTGAATACTATTCCATAGGATTCATAGCCATAGTAAAGTATTATTCTGTAGATTATCCAGATTGTTCCTGTTAAGAGCATTGTTAATTTTATTTTTTTGTTGAACTTATCTTCAGGTTTGAATATGACTAATGTTACTAAAAAGATTATTAGGCATCTTATAAAGTAAAAAGTAAAGGAATTGTAATAGGGAAGTATGGATTTTGATATTACAAGTTCAATTGCAAAAAATAAACTTCCGCCTAGTGCAGCTAGAATATATTTGTCATAGACTAGATGACTTTTTTTAATATGGGAACAAATTAGAGTTATGCTGGCTATTATTGCTAGTAAAATTATTAATGGATTGGTTCTTTCTGATGAGTAGAGTATTACTGCTAGAATTATTGTTAATAGGGGCTGCATTAATCTTATGGGTTCTATTACTGAAAGAGATTCTCTTTTTAGTGCATAATAGGTTAGAAGATTTGCAGCTATTGCAGAAGCTATTACTATTAGTAATATTATTAAACTTTTTAAGGAATAGGCTTCTGGATCTATTCTCCAGAAAAAGAATACAAATGGAAGCATTACAAGAACTATTGCTAGAAATCCAAAGACAGTGTAATTTTTGTAATTTAGGGATTTGGTTTTGAGCATGATTTTTTCAATTGTCATGCCTGATGCTTCTAATATGGCTCCAATTATTGGTATGTAAAACATTTTATCTCTTTTTTGATTTTTTTAGCCAATATAATTTTCCTAATACTAGTGCTGATGCAATTACAGTAAGAAGCTCATAGTAGGAAATTGTTTTTGAGGCAAGGTATATTCCTGTCATGAGAACTATTACTCCTAACATGTAGAAAATTACAAATAATGGTTGAATTTCTTTTTTATTTTTAAACACATAAAAAAGTTGAATTATCCAAGCTATTGCAATTATTATTAATCCGATTGATGTTAAATCCATTTTATCCCTCCTTTGTTAATTATTAAAGAATCTAAAAGTTTAAAAATGATTGGTTTGTGTTTTTAAAATGAGTAAAGTAGCATCTAATCCAGAAAGAATATCAAGATATAACTCTATGAATTCTAGATTAGGCAGTGAGCAGGCTCTTTGTGTTTATTTGTTAGCAAAATCATATAGTAAATCTTTTGCTAGCTTTTCTGTTAATGGATCAAATCCCTATAGGGAAATAGCTGATTTAACAAATAGATTATGGGGAGAGGGGAATGGTGGAATTAAAGTAAATGAAAAACATGTAAGTTCTCTTTTAAGGCATTGTTCTGATGAGAAATTAACTATGTTGAATTTTCTTCCTAGTGACTTGGAGAGATATTGTCAAAAATGTCTTAAATTAGATATTTAATATTAAGTACTTACTATTGAATGAAGCTGAAGTTTTAAAAGTTCTCTAGTTATTTGAATTTTATGGAAAGCCAGTATGCTGAAAATATAAAAAATGGATTGAAGGTTGAAGTTCTTAGTAATAGCAATAAGATTGTTAGGGGAATTGTTGATGAAGTTTTGTCTAAGAATTCTTATCAAATGTATGGAGTTATGGTTAGGCTTAAGAGCGGAGAAATTGGAAGAGTTCAGAAAATAGTCTATAGTGATGGGGAGAAGAATGAAAAGAATTTTTCAGAGATTGAAAAACTCATGCTTTCAGGAGAGAGTTTGAATGTTGAATTTAAATCAAGTGCTCTATGGAGTTTGGATTACACTAATGAAGATATTCATAAAAGCAAGTCTTATGAAGTTCATAGTCATAAACAAAAAGCATCAAAAGTAATTATTGCTAAGTCTATATGCGCATTACTTAATTCTGAAGGAGGTAGTTTAATTATTGGAATAAAAGAAAAAAAAGATACAGGTCAAAAATCTAACCTTACTCTTCAGAGTAAGGCAAGCTCTCAGTTGGATTTTAGTCCTATCTCCCCAAGTCCAAAACAAACTCCTGAAGGACTTGGTGATGAAAATATTTTTGAAATTACTGGAATACAGGATGAATTAAAAAAATTAGTTGATAGTAGTAAGGATGGCTATAGACGAATGATTATGGATGATGTTTTAAGAAGTTATTTTCCTTCAAAAATTTATAATCATATTAATGATTATATAAAAATAGAATTTATTGATGTTGTTGTAAATGAAGTTAATAGGATATTGTGTTGGATAAGGATAAGAAGGAGCGATGTTAAGGTTTTTTTACAGTTAGTTGGAAAAGAAGTTTTTATGATAAGAACAGATACTCAATCAAGGGCTTTAGAAGGGGAAGAACTTGTGGATTATTGTATAAAGAGGTTTAAATGATTATTATCAATTATATAATTGTTTAAAAAGTATATTTCAATAATTAATCTATGGCAGAAGAGAAATCTAATGTTATTCATCTTGTAGTATATTCTGATACTAGCCAGCATGAAAAACCTAGAGTTGTTGTTCAAACATGGAGGGGGTATGTTTTAGCCTCTGATTTTATAGAAGAATATTCTCCTTTTAAACCAGCAGAACCTACTCTTTGTGAGCGCCTTGGTAAAATAGCTGCTGGAAGACCTGAACTAGGTAGTGAAAAACTTGAACTAATTGTTTTACATTCAGTAATACCCAATGATAATAAGATTGCTCTTTCTTATCAGAATCTAAGAGAAGTTGCAGAAGCAATGATTAAAACTTATGATTACAAAAAAGGTGTTAAAATAGATACGAACCTTATTAGATTAGTATAAAAATATTTTTACTTCAGCTCCTTTTCTAAAATCTTTTTAACTGTAAGGAAATCTGCACGCTTGTTTGTTGCTTGCATAACTTGTCCTATTAGGAAGTTTAGGGCTTTTTGTTCTCCTGTTTTGTAGTCACTTACTGACTTTTGATTGTTCTTGATGATATTATCTATTATTTTTTCTATTTCTTTTTCATCTGAAATAGATTCATGCTTTTTTGCTTCTTCCATTGGTGAGAATGAAGTTGGAATAAATTTCCTTAGGATATCTTTTGCTTTTAATGGAGTTATCTTGTTTTGCTCTATTAATTTTAAGAGTTCTATTATGTGTTGGGGATTTATTTTAACATCGTCCATTGTTTTTTTGTTATAGTTAAGGACGCCTAGCCATTCTACTGTTATCCATGGAAGTGCTATTTGTGGAGGAATTTTTTCAATGACTTTTTCAAATAATTCTACTATCTCAAGATTTTTTGTAAGAACTTCTGCATCTTGTTTATTTATTTTATGATGTTTGATTATTTTTTCTAATTTTTGCATTGGTGATTCTGGCAGTGATTTTTTAATTTTTTTAATTAATGATTTAGTTATTTTTATTGCTGGAAGATCTGGATCTGGAATAAATCTATAGTCTTCTGCTTGTTCTTTTAATCTCATTAATTCTGTTTTATTTTTTTCAGAATTCCATCTTCTTGTTTCCTGTTGTTGTGGTTTAGCAAGTTCATGTCTTTTTATTTCAGAATTAATTGCTTTTACTATTTCTGTAATTGAATTAACATTTTTTATTTCTGTTCTTTTTGAAATACCTTTTATGTTAACATTTACATCTGCTTTTATTCCTGCATCTTTATTTAGAGCCTTGATATATGATAATGTTAGAATTAATTGTCTTAACCATTGTTCAACTTCTTCTGCTGATTTAAAGTCAGGTTCTGTTACTATTTCTACTAATGGTGCTCCTGCTCTGTTATAGTCAATGTTTCCTGTTTCAGGATTCCAGGCAGCAGGATCTTCTTCTAAATGGGCTTCTGTTATTCTAATTCCTAGAAATTCTCCTTTTTCAACAGGTGGTGTTGAATGGCTTCCAGATATTGTTTTTTGATATCCTGATGGCATATCTGGCCAGCTGTAGTGCTTTCTTTGAAAGATAAGTGGTTTATTATTTTCTATTAAGTTTGGTTTACAATTCAACATCAATCCTATTTCTAGAATCTTGTTTATTGCACTTGAATTTGGGAGCATTGGTTTGCATCCTGGCTGGCCTGTGCAAATTGGACAAATGTTTGTATTTGGTTTTATTTGCTTCATATCATGGAAATTTTTACATTTGCAGAATAATTTTTCTTTTGTTTCTAGATATCCATGTATTTCTAGGCCAATCATTATATTCTTTTGTTCCATTTAAAAAATATGGAAGTAGTGTTTAATAAGTTTTTGTACTATTGAAATAGAAATGTTTTTAAGGGTATTTGTTATGACTTGTTTAAGCTAGGAAAAGAGTTCTGATAATTTAAAATGACTGAAAGAAAATTGAAAATATATGAAGAACCCTCTGAATTTTTGGTAGATGATAATGTTAAATTAGAAGTTAAAAGTTATTATGCTGATAGAGATGCTCCTAGAATAGTTTCTGCTACTGGGTTGGGGGGTTCTGCAGGAACATGTCATTTTATAGACTATTTAGCAAGAGATTATCATGTTGTTACTTTTAGTCCAAGAAATGCTGGAGAATCAAATGGGCATTTTACTTTTGATAGTTATATTTCTGATAGTGCAAAGATAATAGATCATTTATCTCAAAAAGATGGACGAACACCATTGGGTATTGGTTATAGTACTGGAGGTTATGTTTTAGCTCGTTTATTGGGGGAGAGGGCTTTGGTTGAAAGGGCAATTTTATTAGCACCTTTGTTACAAATGAGTGAACAACATCATTTTCTTGCTAATGGTTATTTTAAATTTTGTATTAAAACAAATAAAACTCCTCTTTTAGGACTTTTATCTGGAATAAATGTTAATTCAGAAGGGAACTATGCAGAGTTGGATAGGCAGAGATTTGGTTTGGATGAACTTCCTTCTTTTTTTAAATCTTTTTACGATTCTGCTCTTTGTGACAAGAAACTTTTGTCTCCTACTAAAGTTGTTTTAACAGGAGGTACTTGTTTTGGCTTACCTATGTTTTCTAGAGAATTAAAAAGATTAAAAACAGTTTGGGAAGGTCTTGATGCAGAAGTTGATATTTATCCTGATATAAATCATTGGTTTTCAGGAAGTAAATGGTTTTCAGGCGTAGGGGATGTTTTCTGTTTATCAGAAAAAATAGGGGCTACTAGAAGCATGGAAGAATTCTTTAAAAGAAAATAGTTATAATATTTTTTCTTTGAAATTCTCTAACATTAATTTTATTTCTTCAAATTTTTCTTTATCTTTTGAGATATTTTTATAATATTCTAATTTATACAATATATTTTGATATTGATAATATAATGAGAGTGATTCATAAATTTTGTATTTATTTATTATGTATTCTTTGTTAAATTCTTTTTTGTCTTCACATTCAATTGTTTTTAAAGCAAGTTCATTAAATATTTTTATCCTTTCCTTATTTAATCCAATTAGGGATTCTACATATTCTTTTGTTTTTTCTGATAAAAAGTCTTTTTCTATTTTTTGTTTTATTACATTTTTTAATGAATCAATTACTCTTATTTTGCTAAAAGGATTTTTTATCAGCTCGGTTTTAGAAGCAAATTCCTTTAGTTCATTATTGAACTCGGAGAAATCTTTTTTCTCGGATAATATAAGAGGTTCTAGAAGCCTAGTTTGAATAAGGGCCCCTAATGTTGCAGTGTTTATTTTTTTATTTAATAAAGGAATAATTTTTTTAAAGAAATTTACGTTGTTTATAATAGCTTCATTTATTTTTTCACTTAATTCCTTGGGACATTTTATTAGACAATAATTCATGTAGCCAATAGAATCATTTACAGATAGAATCATTTTTGTTATATTTTCTACTTCTTTATTTTTTTTAATTAACTTTAAGGCTTGATTGTTAAAGGAGTAAGAATAATCTATTAGTTTATTCATTACATTTTGTAAAATAATTTGCTTTTTCTCACCTGATTCATAACTTGCTTTTTTTAATAATTTGTTTATTTCATTGAATTCTGAAGTATTAATTGAATTTATTTTGTAATTTTTTAATGGGAGAAATTCATCTTGAACAAATTTATTGTTATCAATATTTACTATTCTTTTTTTTATGAAATTTACATCTAATTTACTAAGTGGAAAAATATTGATTAATGTAAAAAATGCATTGTTTTCTGTTGAAAATCTTATAAACTTTACATTTTGAGAAACTTCAAACTTTGAGAAATGAACAATTAGGTGATTTAAAATATGTTGGAGGTCTATATGGTTATTTTTGAAATCATAATATCCAATATATGCAGAATTTTTGTTCTTTTGATAATTTTTTTTGGTGAATATGAATGTGGACATATCTGCAATTGGTATTCCTTCATTGGAACTGGGAAAAACAAGCTTTTTTTTGCATAATAGATTTTTATCTTTGTCATAGAACCATAATTCAGTTCCAGTATCTTCTTTATTAAAATAATCTCCAATAATTCCAAGTTCTTTTTCTGGATTTAATGATTTTGATGCCCATCCTGCTATCACATAGGTTTTTACACCTTTTTCAAGTTCAAATAAAGGAGAAGAATCTCCTCTTAAATCTATAAATCCATTGTGATTGAATGGGTCTTTATTTGGATTTAGAACTTTAAATAATTTTTTTTCTTTTTCATTTATTTCCTTATCTCTTTGATTCCATAATCCGATTATTGTTTTTGTTTTGGGTAGGTTATTAATCTTAAAAGATGTTGAAAAAGATATTTTTTCTCCAATGTCCCAAGATATAGATATGAAATCATATAATTTACTATTCCCAACAATTATAAACTTGGATAATTCTCTTATTTTTTCAGTTGGAATTAATGGTTTAATTGCTATTAATCCTTTTTCTATTGCTTCTTTAGTTATTTTTATATTGAATATTATTTCAGTAGGATTTATCATTTTTTTATTTATTTTAAATATGAGGCTTGAAGGAAAGATATAGTCTTTTTCTTCTTTGAAGATGTTTGTCAATAGTAATTGCCTTAAATGTTTATAGCAGTTTCTTTTATTATACTTGGAATTATGAATTAATTCTGATCTCTTAACAAAAGTTAATTCTTTACCCATTTTATTTTTTGAAATAAAAATCTTCCAGTAAAGATTGATAAATTCTTCAATTATTTTTGCATCTTTGTCTATTTTGTGCTCTGAATAAAATTCTATTCTTGTCATATATTTCTTAGAAGCTTTCATATTATAAGTCTTTCTAGGAGTTCACAGAAATTATATATTTTGTGAACTCCTAGTATCTTTGAGGTTCACAGAAATGAAACGAGTAAAACATCAAAAAATATCTGCATTGATTTTATTAATAGCATCTTTAATTTTATTTAATATTAGTCTTGTTTCTGCTGTTTCTCTGCCTGTTGTTGAAACTAGAAGCGCAAGCTCAATATCAGCTAATTCTGCATTTTTAAATGCTTATATAAGCAACAATGGAGGAGGAACTATTGATGAAAGAAGGTTTAGTTGGGGAACTACTTCTTCTTGTTCAGATGGATGGACTAATCAGGTTGGTGTTTCTGGAGGTTATTTTAGTTATTATTTTATAAGTTTAAATCCCGGAACTACTTATTATTTTCAGGCATGGGCTCATAATAGTGCCGGGTGGTCAAAAGGAAATGTTTTATCTTTTACAACAACCAGTTCTTGCACGAATGAGTGTACAACTTCAGGAACAACAAGATGTTCTGGAAATTACCAACAAAGTTGCGGAAATTATGATGCTGACTCTTGTTTAGAATGGGGGGGAGATATTCCTTGCGGGAGCAATTATTGTGATAATTTTGGTGGAAATTATTGCAAAAATGGAAATGTTTATCATTCAAGGACATGTTATAATAGAGGTTGTTCTAGTAATACTTGTTTTAGCAATTCTTATACAGATGAACAGTTAGTCCAAACCTGTTCTGCAAATCAATTTTGTTCAAGTGGGCAATGCATTACAAATCAAATTCCAACATGTTCTCTATCTTCTAGTCCGCGTTCTGGAAATGCTCCCTTAGGTGTTACATTTAATCTTGGTGCAAGTGATTCAGATGGAACAATTAGTGCATGGGTTTTAGATGTTACAGGAGATGGAAATGCAGATTATTCTGGAACAGGGGCTCCTCCATCATCAAGGACATATACTTATAATAATCCTGGAAGTTACAGTATTGTATTTATAGTAAGTGATAATAAGGGTGCTAATTCAAATCCTTGTTTAGATACAATTAATGTTGGCTCAAATAATCCTCCAATAGCTTCTTTAAATGCAAGCCCTTTGTCAGGAGATGCTCCGTTGAATGTTGGATTTAGTCTAAGTGCAAGTGATTCAGATGGCTATATAGCAAATTGGGTATTGGATTATGGTGATGGAAATTCAGATTCTGGAACTGGAAATCCTCCATCAACAAAATCTCATACTTATGCAAATCCTGGAACATATAGTACAATTTTAAATGTTTATGATAATGGCAATTTAAATGTTTTTAGCATGAAAACAATAATTGTGAATGCAAAAAACCAGATTCCAACTTGCTCTTTATCTTCAAGCCCGCGTTCTGGAAAAGCACCTCTTTTTGTAACTTTTTCTTTGAGTGGAAATGATCCTGATGGCAGTATTGCTGCTTGGGTATTAGATGTTAATGGAGATGGAAATGCAGATTATTCTGGAACTGGAAATCTTCCATCATCAAGAGATTATACTTATACTAATTCAGGAAGTTATAGTGTCGCATTTTTAGTTAAAGATAATAAAAATGAATTTTCAAATGCTTGTTTAGATACAATAAATGTAGGTTCTACTAACCAGCCTCCAACAGCTTCTTTATCTGCAAATCCAAAAACTGGAAATGCTCCCTTAGGTGTTACATTTAATCTTAATGCAAGTGATTCAGATGGAACAATTAGTGCTTGGGCATTGGTTACTGGTGATGGAACAAATTATTCTGGTTATGGAAATCCTCCTGCAACAAAAACACATGTTTATGCAAATCCTGGAACATATAATGCAATATTTGGAGTATTTGATGATGATAATGCAACAAATTTTGCTATGGATAGTGTTGTTGTGAACCAACCTGTTCCACAAGCAACACTTACTCTTTATATTCATGAAGGAAATGTGAATGGGCAAATAATTCCTGGAGCAAGAATTAATGGAACAGATGATTCTGGAAAATCTTTTGATGTAACAACAAATTCTGATGGTTATGCAACTATTACTGGAAGTATTGGTGTGTGGAATTTTACAACTTCTAAGAATGGATATAAAAGTGTTTCTTGGTCGCAAATTATCAATACAACTTGCAGAAAAGATGGATTTCTTCAAAAAGAAGCATCTCCTATATCTATAGTAATAACTTCTCCCTTAATAATAACTCCTGAAAAAAGTGAATATGATACAAGTGATATTTTAAGTGCTGAATTTAAAATTAAAAATAAAGGAACAACTCCAGTTACACTTGATGTATTAACTGTTGGAGGCAGAGATCCAGATGATTTGGTTATTGATTTTTATTGGGAAAGAAATGTGACTATTGCTCCAAATAGTGAACATACTTATAGCGGAAATATCTATAGTTTACTTAGTAAAGAAGGAAATTACCATTTCTTTTGCACCTATAAAACACAAGAAGGTAATTGGAATACAAATATTGATTTAGAAAATGGTTTAACTGTTAATGATAGGGAAAAAAATATATCTGTGATACCAAAATATTATCTTGAAAGTGTTCCTCTTATTGATAGGGGAGGAATAATAATACCTAAAGAAACTTTTCCAGAAGGTGATGAAAAAATGATTCCTATTTATGTTCCAGAAGTAATTAATAGTTCTAATATAATCAGAGAAGATGGAAATTGGAGAACTGTGAAGGAATATATACCTATTGCAAACTTTAGTGTGGATCCTTTAAAATTCTTTTTAGGGCTATTTAGCGTAAGCCATACTGATTCTTATGATGAATACAATAAAGCTGTAGTTAATTCTTATATAGCATTAGTAACTTCGTTTATAGATGCTAGTTCAGTAATAAAGTATAGAATAACTATACAACAAAATGGTTCTGAACAAAATTTCAGAGCAATAATTCAGCAAGGGGTATATCCTTCTTCTCTACGAGATTTAGCTGGTTCTAAAGATAAAGTTCTTTTTGGAACTAGTTGGGTACCTTTTCCAGAATATCGTTTTTATTCAAGATGTATTGAACAGTTATTTCATTTAGAAATGCCTCCTTTTCCTTATGGTTATCTAGTAACTATGTCTGTTGATTTATTACATAAAGATGATGAATATCTGTATTATCTTTCTGTTGCAAATGACGGTAGAATTATGATTATACCTAAAACATATTTTAATGATAATGTAAAAGTAATTCAGGCACATGATTTTAACTTATTTGACAGGGAAACAGTTGTTGAAATGAATGGATCAGAATATGCGAGCTTTTTTTCTGGAGGAATTAGTGATGAAGCTTCTAATTTTGTAAGGAAAGCATTAGCTCCAATAAATCTAGTCTCAAACTCAACAATCACAATTCAAGAGCACAGTTCAGGTGAATTGAGAGTTTATGATTCTAATGGAAATGTTACAGGAGTAGTAAATGGAGTAGTAAAAGAAGAAATTCCTTTTTCAATTTATGATAATGAAACTAAGACTGTTTTTTTATCTGATTCTTCTTCTGATTATCATTATGATATTGTAGGTACAACTGCAGGAACATATGGATTAACAATAAATTCTATTGGAAAAGAATCATTCACAATATTTGATGCTATTGATATCCCTATTTCAAATAACAATGTTTATCAATATCAAATTGATTGGAATAATCTTTCTCAAGGTGGAAAAGGAGTGACTGTGAAATTTGATTCAGAAGGAGATGGAACTTTTGAACAAACTGCATCTAGTGGAAATGAGTTTCAGATAATTTGCTTTAATGATTCACAATGTGATGATATAAATGCACATACATTTGATCAGTGTATAAATCCCGGAACTATTTTAAGCAATTGCAGCAACTCTGAAATCATCTGCTTAAGTAATTCTGATTGCGGAACAGATGCATTTGTTGGAGATAACTTCTGCCAATCTGGAAATGTTTTCCAGAATTTTTTGACATACACATGTAATGATCCTGGAACAATTTCAAGTTATTGTAGTAATTCAACTGTTTCTCAGTTGAATCAAACTTGCAATGCAAATCAGATTTGCTCAGATGGAGCTTGTGCAAATGTTAGTTGCTTTAATAATTCACAATGTGATGATATAAATATTCATACTGAAGATAAATGTACTAATCCAGGAACCATAACAAGCTCTTGCTCTTATACAACTATTTTATGTTTAAATAATGGGGAATGCGGAACAAATGGATTTATTGGAAATCTATTCTGCCAGAATGGCAGTGTTTTCCAGAATTTCCTAACATTTACATGTAATAATCCTGGGGCGGGGAATAGTTATTGTAGTAATTCTACAATAGATTTGCTAAATAAGACTTGTACTTATGCACAAACTTGTTCTAATGGACAGTGTGTAAATAATTGTATGCCTAAGACTTGTTCTCAGCTTGGAAAAAATTGCGGATTCTGGAGTGATGGTTGTGGCACGAATATTAGTTGTGGAACTTGTGCATATGGCAAGACATGTAATAATGGGGTGTGTGGTGCACCGATCTGTATAGATAGTGATGGTGGAATGAATTACAATGTTTCTGGAACTGCTACTTATGGGTCTGAGATTTATACTGATTCTTGTTTTAATTCAATAGCTTTAAAAGAATGGTATTGCGATGTTCCTTCGTCATACCCTAGATATGTAGTTAAATACTGTTCTCTTTCAAATCAGGTTTGCATAGGCGGGGCTTGTGTTGATTTTGGTTCAATATTTGCAAATAGTACTCCTGTTGGGGCAGATATTTTTGTTGATGGTTTGAGAAGAGGTACAACTCCTAATAAAGTAACCAATGTAAGCCCTGGAATCAGAACAGTTAGATTTAGGAAAACTGGTTATAAGGATTATTTTATAAATGTTACAGTAAACTCTGGACAAGCTGCAAATGTCACTGTTGTGATGATTCCTATATAAAATAAACAGCAGACATTAATACTGAGAGAATTATTCTTGCGTAAACTCCCTATTTTAATTCGTGAGAAAGCAAGAATAATTCTCGAGGTGCTCAAGAATCATACTTGTTGACACGCCATACACTTTAGTGTATGGTTCTTGACATTTCAGTTTCCTTCAGATAGTTTTTTAAACTATTTTTCTTTTTTCTTTTTTCTTTTTTAAACATGCTCATTCTATTATATATTATATAATTGAACAATATTTATATAATATTTTTAAGATGAATTAATATGGTAGAAAGAGGAAGAAATCAATTTAGTTTTAAATTTAAAGAAGAATTAAAAAAAGAGATTAAGGAAGAAGTTAAGCAAGAGTTGTTGATTGAACTTAGGAAAGAAGATTTTAAAAAAGATATTGTTGAAGATGTTGAAAAGAAAAAAGAAAATCTTAATAGAAAATATATTAAAGTTATAATTTGGCTTGTTTTAGCTGTTTTAGTAATTGATGCAATTGTTCTAATTTTTTATTTTAATCCTAATGTGTTTAAGACAAGTGGTTGGATTGTTAATAATAACAATAATGGAAATAATAACAATAATGGGAATAATAATGGGAATGGAAATATTAATTTAAATGGAAAATGTAGTGATGGAACTTTAGAAAATACTTGTTCAAAGAATAAGCCTTATTTTTGTTCTGGTGGAGAATTAATTGAAGCAGGATATAATTGTGGATGTCCTGAGGGATATATTAGAAATTTTCAAAGTTGTATTGAAGACTAGTAAAATATTTATAGAAGCTTTACATATTATTAATAGTATTTTTATTTTTTAATTCATTGGATTAGGAGTTCATATGGGGAAAGATCTTGATATTTTAAATGAGAATGAGATTTCATCTAGACTAAATGATTTTCCTGGTTGGAACTATAAAAACAATAAAATAAGCAAGGAATTTAAGTTTAGAGATTTTATGGACTGTTTAAGTTTTATTGTTAAAATTTCTTCTATTTTTGAAATTAATGATCATCATCCAGATATTCATATTTATTATAGTAAAATTGTTTTTGAACTCCAGAGATTTGATATTGGCGGTAAAGTTACTAATCTGGATTTTAAAATTGCAAAAATAATTGAAGATTCATACAATGAATATAAAAAAATGTTAGATTGATTTTGGTAAGGTTTTTTTAAGATATTCTGCTAAAAATGTTTTTGAATGATGGGTTGGGCATTGTTCACAGGACCAAACTCCTACTCTTGGATAAAGGCTGCTGAAATGATAATGTCCCCCTTTACTTTGAATGGTGCATTTTCCAACCAATGTATTTTCTTCTTGTTCTTCTATATATTTTGCATCATAGTTTGGACAATTACATAAAAAACAATTTAATTCTAATAACTGTGGATGACATCTTTCTTGTTTTAGATACAATGGACAGTAGGTGGAATTTTCTGGAGAACAAATTTGTTCAAAGGTAGTTGCATGGACTATTGTTGGAATGTTATCTTTTGTTAATATAATTCCCTTTCTTTTTAATATTTCTGCTAGTTTTCTTTTTTGACTTTCTTCCCAGGCGAGCATTGATGCAGAAAGTGACTGTGCGTATTCTAATTCTTTTTGTCTTATGTCCTTAGAATTCATTAAAACTATTATTAAAATTGGGTTTTAAATATTGGTGATTAGTACAATTCCGCACTAAACTGCCTCCTTACAATACATATATCAATCAACAATTTAAATACATTATTGTTTCTATTATTAAATCTAAATTCCATCTCTTTTACATAAAAAGGATAATTAGTTTTGCTAATTCCATGATACTTATGAAATCTTTCTTTAGCAAAACTCCAGAAGCCTTCAATACCATTAATATGATTATGATTATTAACTAATTCTTTATCATGATCAATAATATTATGTTTTCCATACTGCTCTAAACTTGCGTAGCTTTTCCATCCATCTGTGTAAAACACAGAACCTTTCTTTGTTTTATTCTTTATCTCATTCATTAAAGTTTTAGCTGAAACATCTTGAACTATAACTGTATGAACCTTGCCTTTTCTCTCGAGAATTCCAAAAACTATTGTTTTATTTCTTGCCCCCCTTCCCCGATTTCCTTTTCTCTTTCCACCAAAATAACTTTCATCTAACTCTAATTCTCCATTAAACTTTCTTGCTTCATTATTACAATAATTACTTATGCATTTTCTGAAATGCATAAACTTTCTATGAACAACATTATAATTAATTTCTAATTCATTTGCTGCCCTACGGGCAGAAACTTCTAAATAAAAATAATAAAGTATCTGTAAATCTCTTTTTAATTTAGTAAGTGAATAATATTTCTTACAGTGTTTGCATTTAACTCTATTATCTTTAAGTTTGTATAGTCCATATTTGTTACAAAATATGCACTTTCTACCCAAGAAATACATGTCTGACAACACTCTTTTCATTACTATCGTCGTAGTTTAGCTATTATTTAAGCTTTTTTGGTGCTGAAATGGTGTAATCACCTTCTTTTAAAATAACTTTTTTCATTAAAAACATTACTCTTTATATAACACTGGAAATAAATTATCATTAAAAATATCTCATAAGATTTATTCTAAACTCAATTATTTTTCTTTCTCGCCCTCAATAATTAGGGGGGAGTAAATAAAAATAAACTAATAAATCAACTCTTAAAAATATCAAATCTAATAAAAATTAAACCCTTGGAATATATCTTATACCAATAGGTGCTAATACTTCATTATAACTAGGTCCAAGTCTACCAAAAGGATCATCATAAGCTCTTTCAAGAGACATAAAATAAGGATTATTTTCATCAATTCCAGCAACACCAGGAGGATTACAATATTCCACCTTGTTTGTAACATTATTTTTGCATATAAGTGTATTTATTGGAATCTGATAGCAATAACTCTCATTATTACAAACTCTTGAAATTTTATAAACAAAAAACTTATCAATATTATTTAATAATTCATTTCTAGTTTCTTCAGATATATTCTTCATATTTTTAATTATATCAACAAACCTGTCTGTACTTCCTGCAAACATTCCATCATTAAGAGAACCATAGGCCATTCCATAGGTATTTGTAAAAGCAAAATTTTGATAACTCGCTTTATTAGTTTTTACATGATTTAATCCAACAAACAAAAAGAAATCATCACTGCTTTCAGTAATATTCCCTCTTCCACTACCAATATAACTTGCTTCAGGACTATCAACCAAACATGAAAAACCTTCATAAGTACAATTTTCAATAAAATAATTAGTAGCTTTTACACCACTTCTTGTTGAATTTACAATTCTCGTACTTTTATCATAATAAATTTTAACAGCCTGTGAAAGTAAATTTAAAGAATTATTATATTGAAGTTCACTTATACCTGTTGATTTATTTGCAGTAGGAGAATACTTGAACTTTTTAGAAAATTTATTTTCTTTTTTTGGAACAATTCTATAGACAACAACCTTTGGATCCCTAAGATATTCTTTTCCTTCCTCACCCTGACTATATGCAAGCCTGTTTAAAATCTGAAAGTCATCAGACAGGTTATCAAATCCAAGATTTACAAAATCACTAGGAATCTGAATCTGATTTATGATATTAGCATTAATATTATATTTTGGAAAAATATTGTTTTTCATATCATTGATTATGCTATTATAAATATTTTTATCAGCAGTAAAAACAATAACAAAAGCTCCATTAAAATTCTCATTAGACCTATTTGAACTATTCATAATATCATCATGAATTGAATGTCCAAGAGCAGCTAGATATGGAAATCTTCCAGGTTGTATATAACCACTAAAAGTATTACCAATATTCTGTATTTCAGAGAAATTAAATCCAGCAGATGTAAAAAATTGTATATTTTTTAAAATAGTATAAGGATCTTGATTTTTCATATTTCTTGTAAATAAATAGGGAACATAACTTGTAAATTTTGATTTAGGAGGAGTTATTCCCATTATAACAATTGCCTCATCACCTCTTAATTTAAAAGTATCAGAAAGATTAGAACCTGGTAAAAAAATAGTTTCCATATTGCTATCATTAGGATATCTTGGAATAAAAACCAACCCATAAGGCGAAGCAGGATTAAATCCCAAACAACTTCCAAGAGCATTTATTAAAGCAACACAATCATTAGTGCTTAAATAAGAAAAGTTCCCTTGCTTCACCCAATAACCCTTATTTAAAAAATCATTATTTAAGTCCTGTCCAACCTGCTTCATTTGTTCAAAACTTATTTGTTGATCAATATTACTATAAACAGGTTTTGGACTAAAAATAAAATTTCCAGTAAAAGAAATTTTAAAATAAAATAAAACCACTAAAATAACAATCAATAAAACAATCACTAAAACAAATATTATTCTCTTTTTTTTCATTAAACTTTAAACAATATCAAGTTTATATATTTTTATAAGAAAAATTAAATTAATCGCTCAACTCTGTAAACCTTAGCACCCCTACATATTTTTTCAGCAAGTTTTATACCAATCCTATCCCCTTTTTTTGCATGCTCAACATTTTTTCCTTCCACCTGCATACTATCAACAACCTGTGTAAAATCACTTTCACCACCAACAAATCTTAAAGTATCCCCTAATTTAACATTTCCATTAAGTTCAATTGCAGCAACTCCAATTTTTTCAAAAAAATTAAATACCCTTCCTATTTCTTTTCCTTCCACTTTGAATCACCAATTTAACTAAGATAAAGAAATATATAAATCTTATTAAAATCAAAAAAACAATGTGCCACCACACACTAAAACTTTGAGAATTTTTAATTCTCAATAGTGCTCAGAAATCCATAAAAGATTTCTGACATGTGTGGTTTGTGACAGGCACTTGTTTTTAGGACTTCAAAATCGTAAGATTTTGACAGTGCTCAAGATTTT
>Ga0208245_1000793_pt1 | contig 22869 bp, 16 predicted proteins | sample RifOxyC1_FD_184035 | JGI IMG/M metagenome (GOLD analysis project Ga0208245, IMG submission 184035) | Soil microbial communities from Rifle, Colorado - Rifle Oxygen_injection C1 (SPAdes) | ecosystem: Environmental > Terrestrial > Deep subsurface > Rock core/Sediment | place: Rifle, Colorado... | reverse complement strand
CGTTCACCCGGACCAAACACGGGCTGCAAATCTATGTTCAAAGCATGAAAACGGGAAGCCAGAGCTTCACGTTCGACTTCAGCTTCTGGATGAAGATTCTTCGAAGCAGCTACACGATGAAAGGCGGTATGAGCACCGCGCGCGCCTACATTCTCGGCGACATGCCGAGCAAGCTCGAAGAGCAGCGAAAGATGCTGATCGCACTGAAGACGCTTCTCAAGTCAAACGACAACGAGGTCGTCGAAGACAGCTATCATCCCTACATCCTCAAGCATGAGGTCCCCTCCGACGCCTTCAGGCTCAAATTCCTGAGATGGCAATATTCGGCGATCAGCGAAGGCCATCAGGTGAAGATCCGCCCCCCCGAGGATCCCGAAGGCCGGTACAAAGCCGAGGAAAAGGAACGAACCCTTTACTCTCATCGCATCGTCCGGCGAACCGGGACCAACGACTATTCGTTTCTTTCAGACATTCTTGACGGAGCGACTTCCGGCTACGGTTTCGACTCCGGCGGCTCGGGTGACAACCCCGCAAACTCATTTCTCGGAACCAGCAAATGGAGCAACACCAGCACCGAAGCCGAGATCACGCATCAGGCGGAATCCGAGCCCGTTACGATTTCCGAACACCACTGGCAGGGCTGGCTCCTGAGCCGGGACAAACTCTTCAGGGTTTTCGACCAGATTGAGGCCAAGATCCGTTCTTTGAATAACGGAGTCCCCCTGATTCAAAGGGATGAGTTCAACGATCTCAAACAGCTGCAGATGTACAGCATCCGATCCACTCTCGTGGTTTATGAAGACGGCGTGAAGAAAATCCGGGACGAGCTGTTCACTCAGCTCCGAACGTCCGATCGCGCGCTCTTTCAATTCCTGGTCGAGCTGGAGGGTCGAGCAGGCTTCGAGAGCTGGTGCCGCGCCGAAGTCACGCGAAATTGGACGAGAGGAGACTTCGCCGATTATGACGACGTGACCCGGATCGTGAAAGACATCATCGACGGGGACGGCTGGTTTTACGCTTGTTTGAAGCCCTGGATGAGCAAGGTGCTCAAACTCGCGAAAACATATCCGTCAGCAGCGGACGAACGGATTCGCTGGACGAACCAGCTGATCTTCACGCTCGAAAAGGCGATCCCGTTCGACAGACTCCTGAAGTGGATCGGGAAGGATCATTATTTTTTTTACGTTCAACTGAGCGGTTTCAGAAGCGGACAGGACAACGCCGACGCCGAGTACGTTTCTTCTTCGCTGGGCACGGTGAACCCGAAGCACGGCGTCGGGATCTTTCGCCAGTTCCTCGAGAAATACCCCATAACGGCATATGAATTATACGGCCGCTACTTGAGTGAGGGCCAATGAGATGAGACCCCTTCTTCTTGCGATTCTCGCTTTTCTCGGTGCGTCGGCCTCCAGCGAAGCGGCAGTCCTTATCGTGACCCCGACCGAGCCTTCGGGTACGGCTGATGTCGCGCTTCTGGCGAAACACCCATTCGTGAAAGCGAAGGAACCTGTGTTCCCGCCCCAGGAGCAACGGACGCTTCGCGACCTGGGATCACCGCTCCTCGCGACATCCATGAAGCTCACGCTCGCGGACGAAAGCGCCGTGCAAGAAATCCGTGATTTCGCGAAGAACCGCGGGCTCAAACTCGCGATCGACGTCAACTCCCTTCCCGTCCGGTTGCCCGCTTACCCCGACGCCGAACACGATGCCCTGGAAGAGAAGCAATGGCCGATCCGAAATGACGGCCGGTCTCAATTCATCTTCATCGACGAACTCTCGAGTGCCGAACTTCCGGGCAAGGCAGGCGAAGACCTCCAGCTCGATTTCGCGCCGGCCGAGCCCTTGCCCGGAACGGTTCCTCCCGTGATCGTGGCCGTTCTGGATACCGGAATCGATGCGGAGCACCCGGATCTGAAATCCCGAATCGTCAAGAAAGCCGCTGAATGTGAGGCCCTCCAGAATTACAAATCCTGCCTGCTCAAGGGCGACAAGAGGACGTGCGATAAAACCTGGGCCAAATTTGACAGCGACGGTAACGGCTATCCCTTGGACTGCTCGGGCTGGAACCTCACGGTCGGCAAAAACCCTCTCACCGGAATACTCGGTAACACCAACACGGCGGACCAGGTCGGACACGGAACTCACGTTTCGGGATTGATCGCGGCCGCGCGCAACGCCAGAGGGATTCGCGGCGTGAGCCAGAATGTCGCGCTCCTCCCCGTAAAAGTCGTGAGTGCCGCGCCCAAGGCACCGCTCCGGCCCCAATCCGCATCCGAGCTTGAGCAGGATTTGCCGCCGATTCCGGACCCGGTCGAGAACGGCAAAAGCTGGCAGCTTGGTTTTTCGGACCTCATCGCGCGCGGACTCCTTTACGCGATTCGTTCAGACGCGCGTATCATCAATCTCTCTCTCGCGTGGCCGAAAAGCGCCGATTCGCTTCTCATGCGAAAAATGGTCGAGCTGGCTCAAGCACGTGGAATCCTGGTCGTGGCCGCGGCCGGAAACGACGCCACCGAAAGCCAAGTCATGCCTTGTTCCTATTCCGGCGTGATCTGTGTCGCCTCGCACGGTCCGGACGGGACCATTTCTTCGTTTTCGAATTTTGGCGCGGGCGTCGACCTCGCCGCTCCCGGTTCCGCAGTTCTGAGCACCTGGCCGGTGAGCGTCCCGGGTCTTACCCCGCTCAGATTCGTCGAACGCGTGGGCTACGACTATAAAAATGGCACTTCCATGGCATCCCCGCTCGTCGCCGGAACGCTCGCGAGGCTGCTTGCGGCGGGCTTCCCAAGCGACGAAGCGTATGCGCGCCTCCTGCTCGGTGCCCGGGCCCGCCCAAACCGCGATGCCGATGCGAAACCGACGCGTTTCGGGAATGCCGATCTCGCCGGCAGCTTCCGCGTTCAGGAACAATCCCTTATTCTTCCCGAGAGCAAGGATGCGATCTCGCTCACTTGGGATCGTCAGTCAGAGACGTTCCCCATCCGAGTTCCATTTAGAAATTTCTGGAAAGGGGCGGCACGCGTCGACATCGAAGCGCGAATCGCGGCTCCGGCCGGCCAAGCCGCGCTCGACGTGACGCGCTGGAATTTCGAGCAATGGCTCCCGGGCGAACGAAAAGAAATCGAAAGCGTGATCCGGATTTTCGATCCGCGAATCACGAGTGAACTCACGATCGACCTCACGATCTCGCCTGCCGGCCAGCCCGCGCGCACGTTCAGCGTAAAAGGACAGATCAGCGTCATCATAACGCCGAGCTTTGATGCGAAAGCTGGATCGGACGTCAAGGTTTCGAGAATTCTCAATGGAAAGGTCCCCGAAACGGCGCTGATCCGTACGGTGATTCCAGCCGGGAATGCGACAGGTCAGCCATTGGAGGCGGCGGACGCGGCGCGCGATTATGTCGCGATTCAGAAGTCTCCCAAGGAATGGGTATTTCAGCTCCTGACCCGGGATACGGCAACCGGGCGAAGTGACGATTTCACGATCCGTGCTGTCCGGAGTCTTCCGTCCGAGCATGGAGATCTCCTGAATTTGTACCGTCTGGATTGGAATCGGGACGGCGCCGACGATTACGTCTGGTTATATAGTCTTCCGATCACCCCCGGGCAAAAGAACGCGGCCTTTCGCTTTCTGTTCCTCGATCAGAATCTGACGATTCAAAAGACGCTCGACTACACCGCCGAAACCGCGATTCTCCCCGAAGGCTTTCAGTGGCTCGGACTTTCCAGCGGTTTCACTCCCGCCTGGGTTGGAGTCGGCGGCACTCCATCTCTTGAGAAGAAGCCGTATGACCCTTGGGACCCTAACCCCAGGGACCCCCTGTATTTGAGATTCTATTATTTCGCGGCGGATGGCCTGCGGACTCTGAATACCTCGGATGATACCGTCCTGGTCGCGGCGCTCGCGCCGAGCGTGGCTCAGAAGTCAGCTGGCGAGATTCCGGTCCTGCTCGCGAAAGGCGAGTCTTATCGACGTGAATATTTCACCGCCGTCATCAAGGAAACCAGGCCCGGTTCGGGACCGGAAATCACCGATGTCGTGACGCTTTCCATGAAGCGCTATCGGATGCTCATCGGAGCCGACAGCGTCATCCCGGTATCGTCGCTCGCGCCCAGTCCCGATCCGATGGGAACCGCGTTCACGAGCCCGGGAGTCCGCGGTGCGCTCAGAACCGTTTTCCTGATGAGAGGAACGCAAAGCGCCGGCTACTCCAGTTTTGACAGCACTCAGTCGTCAGCATCCCCGACGGATACCGTGATGCGGGTTGCCGGGCTTTTTGCCAGTTCCGCTCGCGCCGCCGCTTTCACGCAAACTCAATATGATCTTCTCTATCATGACCTCGGCTCGAACGAATTCGTCTCAACCAGCATGCACCGTTTCAGTTACCTTTCGCAGCTTGCGTTCGTGAGAAGCTTCGTTCCCGCGGTGGTCGGAGATGGAACCGGAGGACGGCTCCCCGGCGTTCTGGTGTTCGGGGATCTGACCGGAATCGACAGTTCCGAAGTCATCGTGCCGGAATACGGAACTGACGGAAAACTCCTGGGTCTCACTCAGCCGGCACGCCTGAGACTTGTCCCCGGAACAGGTTGCCAACGCGTACGCAATCCGATCGATGCTGACCAGAACGCGCCGACGCAGCTTCTATTCTTCTGCGGCGATCATTTTGTCACGATACCGCTCACCTTCGCGCCTTAATCCGCGCCGACACCAGTGGCATTTTGACCTCCAGAGGTTTTTACCACTTCGCGCGATTAAAAATGTTCCATCTTCTCCGTCCCTTACAACTACGCTCAGCGGGCACGCCTCTTGCTGATCGCTCGGACAAGGTTTTTTATAAAAGGAGAACTCAGGGGCTATGAAAAAAGAAAACAGAAAACAAAAGATCCGGATCCTAACTTTGATCGCATTATCTGCAGTCGCAATGACCATGAGCGCCTGCAAGCAGAAGGAGTATGTTTATGCTCCTCTCTGGTATGACGTGTATGGTTATCATTGCGCGACGGGAACTCCGACCGCGGGTTGTAACTACTATTCCAACGGCGACAAAATCATCGACGTCGAAGATCCTTACTACCAAAGCTCCTATTACCTCGAGTACGCGTTTTGGGAATACACCGACACGTTCGGTTATACCCAGTACTACCTCGGCTGGGCATGGCTAAGCCCCGATAACATTCTTTATGACGATTGGGGTCGCGCGCTGAACAACTCCGGCGAGGAAACAGACTTCGACATCATCGCCGACGTCGCGAAACAGGAAGAAAAGAACATTCAGAGCGCCGGTCGGGAATTCGCCGAAAGATATCTGCTCAGCGCGGATGTCGGCGTAAAGATCGCGCGAACCATGAATGACTGGGCGAAAATCGGAAAAACACGTGACCGTACCCAGGCGGACCTTGACGACGTCTCGGCTCAGCTCGGGTTTAATTTCAAGAAAGCCGCCTCCGCCCTTGAGAAGGCGAAAGCCGGCGATAAAAGCGCAATGGACGGAACCCTCAATGACCTCGCGAATGCCTGGGGAACTTCTCCCGAGACTTCGCGCGAAATCGTCAAGAGCGTCTACTCTCAGTATCTGGCCGATTATAACCTGTAACTGATCCTCCAACGTTACAGCTGACCTGAGAACGCCTGGGTGCCCGTTGCCCGGGCGTTCTTGTTTATTCAATTGAGCTGGTCGCCTTTCTATTGAACGAATTTCCCCCAAAAACTGTCTGAATGTCATACACCCCGCGCAATAACAACAAGGAGCAAAATGACACTACCAAAAGAATAACAAGGAGTTACCGCGTTAATGCGGTGTATTGTTCGTGGCATCCCGCTTGCTTAGCAGGCCCGGCATGAACAACGTGGTCTCGTTAAAATCAGTACGTGAGTTGAAAACAGCAGAAGCAGAAGATCACGCTTATCGCGCAAAGATCCTTTGCATGGATAAGCTCGAGCTTTTGGAAGAGATGGTCAGGTTTCAGGAGGAACGCTCCTCGGTGGGGCACCTGACACTCCCAATGATGCTTCGAGGCAAGGTCCTCTTCAAAGCCCTCGAGGACAACGCCGAAACGCAGGAACTCTTGCTCCTGACCCGATCCTATCGGCGTCATCTGGAGCACGAACTCCACAGCTACCTTCAGCAGCAGCGAAACAGCGGTTAAAGCAGGTTGCTCGCCAATTCCGAAAGCTTCGAACGCTCACCCCGCGTGAGCGTGATGTGCGCTGAAATGGCTTCATCTTTAAAACGCTCAACCAGATAAACCAATCCGTTGTTCGCGGAATCAACGTACGGATTATCAATCTGGAAGCTGTCGCCCGTGAGCACGATTTTCGTATTATCACCCGCTCGGGTCACAATCGTTTTGATCTCGTGCGGCGTCAGGTTCTGCGCTTCATCGACAATCAGATATTGCTGCGGAATCGATCGGCCGCGAATATAGGTCAACGGTTCGATCTGGAGCAGCCCCTGGTTCATCAGTTCCTGGCAGCCTTTACCGGCTCCTCTTCTGCCTTTCGCTCCCGTCGCGCCGAACAGAAAATCGATATTATCGTAAATCGGCTGCATCCATGGATTCAGCTTTTCTTCGATATCGCCCGGCAGAAATCCAATATCCTTGCCCAACGGGAAAATCGGACGGGAAACAAGAAGGCGATGATAAATGCCTTCATCGACGGTCTTCGAGAGCCCCGCCGCGATCGCGAGAAGCGTCTTTCCGGTTCCGGCTTTGCCGACCAGACTGACAAGTTTGATATCATCGTTCAGGAGAGCGTCCATCGCGAACGCCTGCTCCGCATTTTTCGGAAAAATCCCCCAGAGGCCCTCGACCGGCTTGAAGACCGGGACAATGCAATCGAGTTCTTTCGAATACCGGCCCATCGCCGTGTGATTCGGGTTCACTCCGTCCTTGAGAATGACGTACTGGTTGGGTTTCAGCGTCGGCATCGACTCAAACCGCGCGAGTCGTTTGTTCTGGTAGAACTCGTCGACCTGGTGCGCTTCGGCGGTGACCGTGGCGGTACCGGCGTAAAGCTGATCAGGCTCAACACTGGCCGGCTCGTAATCCTCAGTGGCAATGCCGAGCGCGTCGGCTTTGATTCTGAGGTTCGTGTCTTTCGTGACGAATACGACCGGGCGCTTGGGATGGTCCTTCTTGAGCGACATCGCGAGGGCGAGAATGCGGTTATCCGCCTTATCCATCGCGAGTTCGATCGGAAGCGGATGATCACCTCCCAATTCTATGGTCAGCAAGCCGCCATTCGGCAACTTGACGCCCTTCGAGAGTTCGCCATCGGCGCGCATATCGTCAATCGAGCGGGAGAGCATCCGGGCGTGCCGGCCATTCTCGCTCATATCGCGTTTGAACCGGTCGATTTCCTCGATAACGACGATCGGAATGATGACGTCGTTGTTCCCGAACTTGGAAATGGCTTGTGGATCGAAAAGCAGAACGTTGGTATCCAGGATAAACGCTTTCCGCAAAAGGGCCTCCTCAGCCGGCGCCAAGCTCAAGCCGTGCGCCGTGGTCAAAGTTGAACAATAAACTTCGTTACTAGGAATTTAGAACAGAAACGACGAGACTCGCAAGAGCTTTCATTGAGACGGCGGTTCGCTCACAGTCCCACTTTCAGAGCCAACCGAAGCATGAACCGGCGTTCCGTATCGTCTTGCACATAGCTGCCCTGTTCTTCGGCGTAGGAGAGCGCAGTTACCTTGAAAATCCAGGCATCGAAGCTCGCTCCGTAAGTGAAAAAAGCCTGACTGATGCCTGCGTAAACGCTGATCATCGGGAGCGCGAATTCAACGCCCGTGTGGCTCTTCTTTTTCCAATCGGCCGTCTCGAGAAGATGACGATAATCGTAAAGCAGCGTCGTACTCAGTTTCGGAAGCTGATAGGTGGCGGCGATTCCCGTCGCCATGTTGCTCTTGATCGGGTCCGGGCCCGCTCCGAATTTCGTGTCGCCGATATCCGTCCAGACCAGGCCCCATCCGATCTTCAGCCGACTGTTAACCGTTCTGAGGTACTGTAAACCGAAGTCAAGACCGTATCCGCGCTGATAGTTGCCGACGATTTCCTGCAAGCTATCCCTGCTCACATTCATCATCTGCGTCAGCGATAAAAGTCGGTAGCCGCCTCTGCGCCAGAGGAGCTTCCCGCCGACCCCCACTCTCAAGTCGTGCTTGGATTTTGCGCGCGCCCTCATGACTGACTGGCCCCAGGCGAACTGAATCCCGTTGGTCATCTGATCCCCGAGCACGATCTGCGGGAGCGCCTGATTTTTGGCCAGAACAGCCGCCTGGCCGTCGACGATCACCGAGATCCCGAAGTTCGGCATCGTGAAGCTCGGAGTGAGCTGGACGCGACCGTAGATGTTCTTACCCATGACCTCATTCAGAGTATCGCCGCTCAGGTTATTGTAGGCGGCACGGTTTTGCGCGGCCGCCAGGATATCGGTTGATCCCTCGATATCGGCGATGAAGTACTGCACGCCGTACCGCTTCAGTCCGGCCAGCCCGGCGGGATTCAGAAAAATGGCCTGTTCATCGTCCGCCAGACCGACAAACGCGTTCCCCATCGCTTGGGCGCGCGCGCCCCGGTAGAATTCGCGAAGTTCCTCGCCGCTGGCCCGCTCCGCGAAAGTTCCACTCAGAATCATGAGTGCCGCGGCCAACTTGGCCAAGGTGGAATTTCTCATGGCACGATGGGTTCCCACGAGGCGTTTATGGAATTGACGAGCGCGGCCGCCGAACACGAGGCTTCGTCCGTGAGAGTTCCGGCGCATTTGCTCCGGTCACGCAAAGCGGTCGGGCAGGCCGTGCAGCCCAGGTTGCAGGGCCCGGCGGGGTTGGGTACCGAACAACCCGCTTCGCACGTCTGATACAGAAGCTGCTGAACCGCCGACATCGAGGAGAACGACTCTTTTAAAGCACCTTTCGCGGAACTGATCACTCCGCCCAGGCTGTCCGCGAAATTCAGGAGTTCGGAGGCGAAAGCGCAGCCATCCGTCTTCATCCCGGCCGAATCCGGCAAGGTCCACGGGAGATCCGTCGTTTTCATGTAGCCCAGCGTCGGATCGGGCGCGGCGAAACGATTCTCCATCGCGCCGATCGCGGCGAGGCTGACGAAAAGAAGATAGATGTTCGAGTCCTCGATGCGATCCGTGTAAACCGTCGCGCCCGGATTGAAGCTGGTGGGATTGATGTATTGCGAGGGAAGAATCACGGCACCCGGCTTGAGCGCCGCCATCAGGGCATCGGTCGCGAGCAAGGCCGATTCAACCGTCTTATCATCGGCCGCATTGGTCGCGGGAAAAAGCTTGGCCATCACGGCCCAGAAAGTCTGGCCACCGAGGTAGGCGGCATTGAGCTGAAGATCCCCGAGTAATTTGAAAAAATTGACGTTCGCGCCGCACGCATAGGCTGAAGCCATGATCATGCGCACTTCGTTATCCGTACTGGCGGAATGATAAAGGTCTTTAATCGTGGCAATCGCGTTCGAGCAGTTCTTCGCGGCAAGATGTCTATTCGTCGCCTCGATGATCGCGCGCTTTCCTTCCGGAGTCGCGGGATCAAAGGTGCTCGTCCCGCAAGCCGTTGTCAGCAACAACGCAGCCGAGCCCACGAGAACCAACAGAGCGCGCAAAACAGCATCCATGCCGTTTCAATTCCTCCCGCGGATCAGCCCTGGAGATAACTCGCGATCCGGCGGCAGCCTTCCATCAGGCTCCGCTCATCTCCCGAGAAGCTCAGTCGGATCGACTCCGGGTCCCCGAAGGGAGAACCAGGAACGACCGCGACATTCGCCTCCTCCAGGATGCGTTCCGCAAACGCAACCGAGTCCTCGCCTTCTCGAAGGTACTTTCCGATCCCGATAAAGAGATAAAAAGCTCCCTCAGGCGAGGATACTTCTATTTTGCTCAGTTTCTCGAGAAATTCCAAGGCGAGATCGCGTCTGTTCCGATAACTTTCGATATGGTGCTGAAACATCGCTTCCGGCAGCGCGAGGGCGGCAAGACTTGCCCATTGGGCCAAGCTGTTGATCCCTGAGGTGCTTTGACCCTGAATCGTCAGAATAGCGCGAGTGATGGGAGCGCACGCGACGGACCAGCCGATTCTCCACCCCGTCATCGCGGCGCTTTTCGACAGCCCATTGACGGTTACCGTCCGATCCTTGAGGGCCGGCGCCCCTTTCAGGAATGAGCAAAACGGCGTTTTACCGAGAATGATCCTGTCATAAATCTCATCGCTCAGAACGCAGATGTGGCTGGCTTCGGGCGCGAGAAGAACTTCTCCGAGTGCCGCGAATTCAGCTTCCGTATAAACCGCCCCCGTCGGATTGCACGGGGAATTAAGAATCAGAAGCTTCACCTTTGGCCCAATGGCCGCCTTAAGCTGCGCGGGCGTGATTTTAAACCCCTGGGCGGCGGGCGCCCAAATGAATTTCGGAATCCCGCCGGCGAGCTTCACCATGTCCGGATAGCTCAACCAATACGGGCTCGGGATGAGAACCTCGTCGCCGGGATCAAGAAGCGCGAGCATGGCGTTGAACAGGGCCTGCTTGCCGCCGTTACTGACGATCACATCCGAAAACGCCCAGCGTCCCCCCCTCGGTTGCTGATCATTCGTTTTACGTGCGACCGCTTCCCTCAGCTCCGGAATCCCCGCGGCCGGCGTATACCTGGACCGATTCGCGCGTACAGCTTCAATGGCGGCTTCCTTCACGGCGTCGGGAACGGCGAAATCAGGCTCACCCGCCGTGAGATTCGCAATATCGAGACCCTTCGCGCGAAGGTCTTGAGCGGCGGAGTGGATCTTGAGCGTGATGCTTTCCTGGATCAGCTCCATTTTGCGAGCGACTCGGACCGGAGCGGTCATTTCTTTGGAACCCTGAGGGGAATCTTTTCGCTAAGCCGCTGATAAACGACGGGCGGAACGTAAGCGGATACGTCCCCGCCGTAATGAAAGAGTTCCTTCACGATACTCGAACTCACGAAATAGAGATTCTGAGCTGTCATCATGAACAAGGTCTCAACGTCGGGGTTCAGCTGCTTGTTCATGCTGGCCATCATGAATTCATATTCAAAGTCGCTTGCGGCGCGAAGACCCCGGATCACGGCCGAAATCTTGTGCATGCGCGCGTATTCCATGATCAGCCCCGGCCACTGGTCGACCTTGACTCCGGTCCGCCCGGCCGTGACCTCGCGGATCAAGGCGACTCTCTCGTCAACGCTAAAGAGCGGATTCTTGCGGCCCGTACCGGCCACGACAATCGTGATTTCCGGAAATAGCGTCAGAGATCGATCGAGGATGTCCAGGTGCCCGTTCGTAATCGGGTCGAAAGACCCGGGATAAATGGCTTTACGCATGCTCCCTTTCGTAGGTGCTCAGAATAGCATCACCATAGTTTTTCTCGCGCGTTTTGACAAGAAACGCGACCCGCTCCGGCAAAGAATCTTCCTCGATCCGGGATTTGACCCGGCCCCACTCCAGGCAGAATCGTCCTCCGGGTTTCAGAATGCCCTCCCAGGGCGCTTCGTTCAAAAGCTTTAATTCCCAGCCTCCCGAATAAGGTGGATCAGCGAACACGACGTCGTAGGGCCCCGCATGAAGAACCCGCTTCCACGACCTTTCAACCGGTTCCGAGATGACTTCAACGCGACTCTTCACCGAAAGCAGTCCGATGTTGGCCTCGAGTGCTTTGAGCGCGTCACGATGATTCTCGACAAACGTGACACGTTCAGCTCCCCGTGAGAGCGCTTCCAGGCCGAGCGCACCCGAGCCGGCAAACAGATCGAGAACATTGGAATCGGGAATCACCGTTTGAAGGGAATTCAACAGAGCCTGTCGGAGACGGGCTTGAGTGGGCCGGGTATGAACGCTCGCAGGAGTCTGAATCATCCGCCCGCGAAATTCACCCCCGGTCAAGCGAAGCATGAGTGTGCCCTAATGATAGCTCAGGCGGCTCTCTTCAGGCCTCGTCGGCGGACCGGAATCTTGAACTCGGTTCCATCCGAAAGCTGCACCTTAAGCGTGTGATCCGTGAAGCCGACAATGACTTCCTCGCCTTCGAAGTCGTACTTCAGACTCAGTGTCATGTTGCCGGTCAAAGTCATCGTGAGGGCCCCTTCGCTTGCGCCGGCTCGCGACGGAGCGCTGGTCCGAACAGGACGCTGCTCGACTTCCTCTTCGGTTTCTAGGTCGCTTGAAAAATCACCCGCATTGTCGCTTTCAACGTTATCCAATGACATGTTGGTCTCACTTTCCTCGGCTGCGGTCGCTTGTTCGGTTCCGATCTGATCCAATAGGCTGTTTCCTGTTGATGGTTCCTCTTCCTTCAGATCACCGAGCGTCTCCTCCATCGAGACATCTCCCTCCGAAGCATGGAACTCGCCCATGGCGTCAGCGGACGGCTCGTCTTCGGACTCCCCGGACTCCCCGCCTTCCCCTCCTTCAATGACCTTCAGATCGGGTTCGTGCGGCTCATCGGCGGCGGACGTCCCTGCCGGCGCAGAATCAGCAGAAGCGAGTTCTTTTTGTAAATCTTCGATCTCGCTCATGATCTTATCAATCTCATCCTGCGTATCGGATTCCGGAGCTGTCTTCGTTTTTGGTGCAACAGTCATTCTCGTTTCCTCACGTTAGGCCTTCTGGCGCAATTCTGGCTCTGACAACTTTTTATCGGTGTTTCTTGAGATCTGCTTGAGGCCCTGCTTGAGGCCAAAAACGCTCTTCGGCGCCCGTTTACCAGGGATTTCCCTGAGAGGTGCGTCATAATTCGCTTGTCAGCGCCGTTTCCGACATCTTCTCAGATTTTTTCCAATCTTTTTGCGATCTTTGAAGACGCGCTGCCCTGTTTGCGATACTAAACCGCTTCCCATGAACACTCGAAATATTTGCATCATCGCCCACGTTGACCACGGAAAAACCACCCTTGTTGATTTCATGCTTCGCCAGTCCGGCGTATTTCAACAACACCAGGTCCTTCAGGAACGAGTCATGGACTCAATGGACCTCGAGCGTGAACGCGGGATCACGATCCTCGCCAAGAACACGTCGATCAATATCAAGGGCACGAAGATCAATATCGTTGACACACCGGGCCACGCTGATTTTGGCGGTGAAGTGGAACGAATTATCGGCATGGTGGATGGCGCCCTCCTGCTCGTGGACGCCGCCGAAGGGCCGCTTCCGCAAACCCGTTTCGTGCTCCAGAAGGCACTCAATGCCGGGCTTAAAATCGTTCTCGTCGTCAATAAGGTCGATCGTCCGGAGTGCGTCGACGGAAGCCGTGTCCGGGAAGTCGTCAACCAGACGTTCGACCTTTTCTTCGAACTCGGCGCGACTGACGAGCAGATGGAATTCCCGATCGTTTATGCCTGCGCGCGCGAAGGCTGGTGCGCCCGAAATTTCGACGAAATTCCCGATCTCATCGCGGGTCGCCGCCAGGGGACTCTCGAACCGCTCTTTGACCTCCTTCTCGAAACGGTGCCGGAACCCAGGACGGTGCCGAACCAGGATTTTCAGATGCTCGTCTCGAATCTCGCCTACTCTGATTATGTCGGGCGCCTCGCGATCGGACGGATCACCTCGGGAAACGCCCAGCGAAACCAGAGAATCCTTCGCCGTGGAATGGACGCGAACGGAATTCCGCGAAACGAGTTCTTCTCCATCGCCCGGATCTATACTTTCGAAGGTCTGAAGCAGACTGAAACCTCGTCGATTCAGGCGGGCGACATCGCCGTGATTGCCGGAAACGAATCGGTTGAGATCGGAGACACCCTCACCGCCAACGAAGCCGTTGCCGCTCTGCCGAGAATCGTCGTCGAAGCGCCCACCCTGGCCATGGTATTTTCGGTGAACACGTCGCCTCTCGCCGGCAAAGAAGGCGAAGCGATCCAGTCGCGAAAGCTCCGCGAGCGCCTCCTCCGCGAAGTTCGCGGAAACGTCGCGCTCCGATTCGAAGAGACTGAATCGCCCGATCAGTTTCGCGTCCTCGGGCGCGGGGAACTCCAGTTCGCGATCCTGATTGAACAGATGCGCCGCGAGGGTTTTGAATTTATGATCGGAAAGCCGATCGTCCTCATGAAAGAAGACGAAAACAGCCAACGCCTCGAACCGCTCGAACACACCGTGCTCGATCTGCCGGAAAAATTCGCGAGCGAGGTAACAAGCCTCTTTCAGCAGCGCAAAGGAATTCTGAAGAAATACGAAGCCCTCCCGACGGTCAGCGGCGCCAGCTCCCGAGTCAGGCTCGAATTCGATATTCCCACTCGAGGTCTTCTCGGTATCCGTTCCCGTTATCTCACGCTCACGCGGGGCGAGGGACTGTTCAGTTCGCACGTTCTTGGCTATGTGCCTTTCAAAGGCGAGATTCCGCATCGAAATTTCGGCGCCCTTGTCGCGGACCGCCTCGGTTCGACGGTTGAATACGGACTTCTCGGGCTTGAGGATCGCGGAATCCTGTTTCTCGGCCCCGGCGTTCCCGTTTACGAAGGAATGATCATCGGCGAGTACAACAAGGAAAACGACCTCAACGTCAATCCCTGCCGCGAGAAGAAGCTCACGAATATTCGAGCTGCACACGCCGAAGTTCTCGTCACCCTCTCCGGAATTCGCAAAATGTCGCTCGAGCGCTGTATCGAATGGATCGATGACGATGAATGGATCGAAGTCACTCCTCAATCCGTACGACTGCGCAAGAAAGTACTCGCTCAGACTCAAAGGAGCGTCAAACGATCGGAGCGGGTCTGATAGGCGCGACTCCCTCCGGCACCCACGGTTATTTTGACCGCCGAGGCCTGAGCCCGGGCGCAGGCCGGAACATGAGCCCCGTCGTTCTGGGCCGAACCGGATGGTCCGTAGGCCCGGTTGGATTCGGCGCTTACAGAACGGTTTTCGAGGAACACGAAGAGGCGCTCCGCACCGCACTTCTCTCAGGGTGCAATCTGATCGACACCAGTCCGAGTTACGGCAATGGCTCTTCCGAGCAACTGATCGGAAAAGTAACCAGCTCCCTCATCTCCGAAGGCGCCCTTACCCGTGAGCAAATCATTCTCGTGACGAAGGTCCCATTGGGCCCGCAAACTTCGATCAATGACCGACTCACCCGCTCACTCGAACGGCTGAGAACGGATTCAATCGACGTTCTCCTGCTGGAAAATCCCGAGTACTTCCTGAAAAACGGCGGCACTCACGCCGAGTACTACCGGCTGCTCAGGACCGCTTTCGAAGACCTCGAGTCAGAAGTATGCCGCGGCCGGCTTCAGTATTACGGAATTTCGTCAAACACCCTGCCCGAGCCAAAAGACCACGACACGTTCACCTCACTCGAATTCGTCTGGGAAAACGCGCAGTCACTCGGCAGCAACCATCATTTCGGGATCATCGAATTCCCGCTCAACCTCCTCGAACCGGGGGCGGCCGTCGAAGCGAATAACAACACAATGACACTCCTCGAATTCGCGCGCGCACGCGATCTCGGAACGCTCGTCAACCGCCCTCTCAACGCGCTTCGCGGCCGCTCGCTTTTTCGTCTTGCCGACCGGGCGGCCCGGCACGGGGGCTCTTTCGAGAAAGACGAACTCGAAAACGCCTTGAACGACACCCTGCAACTCGAAGCCAATTATCCGGGCGAAGAAGTCGTTTCTGCCGGCCAGATCGCTTGGGCTCACATGCTGCGCAAGAATCTCGATCAGCTCGTCGGTATCGAAAGCTGGGAACATATTCTCGCAAACCGCATCCGCCCCATTCTTTCGCCAGCAATCGAAAGGCTCGCCGCGAACCCGGAATTCGCGTTCTGGGCCGATGAATACCGCTTTAGATCCGAGGAACTCTTCTCAGCCGTGTCGCGCTTTCTCGAAAAGCAGCACGCGAACCGCTCGGAAATGATTTCGCGTCTGCTCGTCGAAGCCGCGCCGGAACTCGAAAGCTCACAGTCGCTTTCGAAAAAGGCGATTCGCGTTTACCGCTCCCTCCCCGGCGTCCACTGCGTGCTCGTGGGTTTGCGACAAGTCTCCCACGTCCGCGAGGCGCTTGAACTAAAACCCCCGATCAGCGCGCAATCGGCGCTGAACGCACTTCGCGCGGTGCAGGAGTCGTAAACCGTTCCTCTTAAGTTCTCCGCGAGATCAATGGGTCCCGGGCGCGGCATTTCAGAATATCGAAGAACATCGATGAATCGGATGCACCTGGACCGCTCAAATTCTGCCGAAGAAAATCATCTGCAAATCCCGAAACGCCTTCCGCTCGAGCGCGCTCTGCGCCCGAACTCGCGCCTCGACCAGCGCGCGAGACTCAGCACTCAGCGGTCCTGAAGCGGTTTTGACCATCACCATGAGACGGAGCGGAAAGCTGCTCACGACCTTTGCCCTAGGAAGATTCTCAGCGGTGAGGGTCGTGAAATCTTGAAGAGAGAATGCCGCCCGAAGACTATTGACATAATCCTTCTCAAAAACTTCCGGGAGCATTCCTTTCTGCCTGGCTAGAAGTAACTCAATGCTCTTCTCAGTTTTGAGCCTCAGAAAATCGACCAGAAATACACTGCCCTCCGGCTTCAGAATACGTTCAATCTGGCGAAACAACCGCCCGAGGTGCTCGCAAGTCGGAAGATGATGCAAGGCCATCGTACTGATCACTCCGTCCGCCGATCCCGATTCGATCTCCTTCAGTTCGGTGATATCGCTTTTAAGAAACTGAACGTTTTTTAGCCCTTTTTCCTGAACATGTTCCCAGGCGAGCTTAAGCATGTTGTCTGAAAGGTCGACACCAACGAAGTGAATGTGCGGATTCAGCTCAGCAACACGGCCAAGGGCGCGCCCCGGACCGCACGCGAGGTCATAAACTTTCCCACAGCCCCGGATCGTCCGGGTAATATGAATCGCGTGAAAAAGGTGACTGGCCGCGAGTTCCGATTGTCCTGAAGCGACCTCGGCGAAAGCACGGGTTTGAGCCTCATCTTCCATCGCCTGAACGGGTTCCGGAACCCTGAGACCCGATCCGCGGGCCCAAAGTTCCGTAAAAATCAAACGAAGCAAGGATAGGGTCGGCATCTTGTAAAGATATCGGTGTTCAGGTTGGATTGCATTTTGATTTTGCAAGCGCTCCTGAAGATCGTTAAACGATAATCTTGCCGATCAAATCCGCAATCGTAGCCGCGCGGGGCGCCTTTTCTCCTGCTTCTCTTTCAAGCGGGACCACTACATACGCCTGAGGCGATATCGGAGGCTCTGCTTTCTGCTCTCGTCGCGACGCTTTTGCCGAAGATGCCGAACGTGACGAGCTTGCCGCCACCCACACCGTCCCTGTGATGAGCGCTCCCACTGCAATCAGTGGAAACATATACAAACCACCTTCCTCCCATATTCCATTTTACACCCGAACGATTTAACAATGAAGGCTGTTCTACTTTGTTGAAGTTACTTAATAATTCTGAAACCTAGGCATATTTCGCCTATTTACGTTCCTCCTTCTTTCTTCGACAATGATCTTATGAGCGCTTACGCGGATCGCGCGGCGCCGGCTTCTTCGCCGTGCCCGACCGGAGATTTCGAAAATTTCGTGATCAGCAATCACCTCGAAGAGAAACCAGCCGCGCCCAAAACCCCGGTTACCACACCGCCCGCGTCTGATGACGACGACTTCGCTTTCCCCGAGGCCCTGACCAGTCCGAACCTCTTCCAAGCCATCCAGGGGATCGAACTCGCGCTCCACAAAGAACGCGCCAGAAGCGAACGTCTCCGCACCGCCCTCGCCGATCTTCATGCAAAATACCGTCACCACGTTTTGGCTCTTCAGGAGCGCCTCAAGAACGCCAGTAATCGCGAGCAGGACCTCCTCGCGCAACTCAGCCCGCAACACCAACTCGAGAACAATCTCCGCGCCCAACTCGTGACCGCGAATCAACGCGCGGAGGACCTCAAAACTCAGCTCGATCGATTTCACCTCGAAAAGTCCGAAGAAAAAACGAAAGCTCATTTCGAGCTTCAGCTCCTGCAATCGTCGCAGGAATTCAACGCCAAGCGCACGCAGCATCTCGAAGAGGCGCTCGAAGCCTGCCGGAGAGAGTTCGACGCATTCCGAATAAAAGCGGAGCAGGATAGAACCGCGTTGAAAGACCAGGAATCGCAGCTCAAAGCCTCTCTTCAGGCATCCCGAGCCGAACAGAAAAGCCTTTCAAAGAAACTGGCCCAACTCACGGCCGAGATCGACCAATATCGCGCCGCCTGGCTGAAGACCGCGTCGATTCAGCAGGCAAATAAAATGCTCGCCGCGCAACGCGATGAACTGCAGCAGGAAGCCGTTCGGATGCGGCAGCGACTCGCGCTGGAACAGCAACACCGCCAGGACGCCGAAGCAGCTCTTCAGGCCGAGCGCAACGAAAAATACATGCTCCTTTCCTGCTTGAAATCGGCGGAACTCAAACTCTCCCAGGCTGAGAGCAGAAAACCTTCCGAGCCCAGCGGCTTCGAAAACCTCACCCAGGACGACGCTGAAAAGCTCCTCAGCCGTTATCTCGCCGGGCATCTCGACACTAGAGTTTAATCAAGAATTCTGTGTACTTACCGATTCGGCACAAATCCCCACCCAACATTGACACAATGCATTATATCCGCTATTTATGCCATCGCGAAAGGCCGTACGTTATGATCGCCGCGAGGCTCCCCATTTTTTTCGCGATTGCTGCCGCTTCGGCGCTTCTGATGCTTTTTCAGACTCTCGGGACACGAGCGCACGCGGACCCCGGCCCCGATCTGGAAGCAAAGCTCAGCTTTCGTCCTTACTCGTCATCCTACCTGCCCTACACCGGTGGAAGACTCAGCCATGTCCAAGAGGCCGCTCCCGTTTTTCCTTACGCTGGCTGGATCGCCCCGAAACTGCTCGCCCAGCTCCAGGAACGATCAACGATAGAACGAATGGATCAGGCGCGCGTCGCGGTTCTGGATGCCTCCGGGACTAAAGAGCCACTCACTCCGAGGGTTTCCAAAACCCACTATGATCCGACATTTCCGAGCTGGGCCGGATTCTGCAATCAGTGGAGCGCGGCCGCGAGCGACCCGGAAGTCAACCGGATCATCCGCAAGACAGAAGGCCTGATCTGCGGCGACGCCCTTCTCACCAAAGGGGAAATCAAGGAACTCTTCACCGGCTTTTACGTCACAAAACAGCGGGAAATGTACGGAGACCGTTATCCGCGCAAAGAAGCAAGAGAGCGACGAAAATGGAAAAAACTGCTGGGCTTCGATGATTTGCCAGCCCATGTCTTTCACGAAAAACTTTACGAGAACCTCGCGCGCGATCAGGCCGTGATTCTGGACATGGAATCGTCCCCGGAGGTCTGGAACTTCCCCGTATTCGCGGCGGAAACGAAATTTTACGAATTCGAATTCGACGAGCGGACACCCTGGACGTTTGCCTGGCCGCAGATCTCTCACCTGCCGTCACGAATTCTCGAGGCAAAAGACGACGAGAGCCGCGAAGTCTTGAAACGGCTTCAGGAACTCGATTCGTTTCTCGAAAGGGCACTCGTCTCGAACGTCACGGGCGCCGAAGTCGCGGCCGCGGCCCGGCCGTTTTCGTTTCTGAAGCGGTATTTCGGATTCTCTCCCACCGTCAAAGATCTCATTCGAAAGCGCACTCGACTCATGGATTCCCTGGTCAAACAGGATCTCCTACGGCTCCAGACCGGATACCAGGTCAAAAGAGCACGAACTAAATTGGAGTTCGCGGTTGAATCGACGTTCGCCGCAACAAGTGACTTCTGGAGGCAGGAAACTTACGAATATCTCCTGATCGAACTGGATTCAAAGCTGATCAGCTCAGCTTGGCTTACCCCGCCGAGAAAACGGCCCGATTTCATGTGGGTTCCGATTCGGGCCAATCTGAAGGACCCCTTGCTCGCGACCGAGCAGTTTGCCTATCGGGACGCTCTCAAGGATCTTTACGACCTCACGTTACGCTGTATCGACGTCGCTGACATCGTCCAGCTATTTCAAACTGCCGAGTCGGCACCCTCGGACTTTTTCGCGGATCAGGATCGCGCGACTCAATTCGTGGCGGCCCTCTCGAAAGTTCTCCCGGTGATCCATGCGGACGTTCTGAAAGAAAAGCTCTCAAGATTCAATCCGCCCGCCCCGGGCCGGGAGAAGCTTTGATCGATTCCGCGCTTATTTTCTGACCAACCGGTAGAAGTCGGGATTGCCGGGCAACCGATCTGCCAGAGCTTTTGGGCGGTATCGAGAAGAACCGTCCCGGCGCCACAATGGTAAAATTCGATTTCACTCACCTTCTCTTTTTGATTCATATCAAAAAGCGTGTAGATGATTTCGGAATTGAACCAGACCAGGCCTTCGGCTTCCTGACGCGTTTCGATCGCCGGATTGACCCAGTAAAGTTCCAGCTTGTCGCCTGAAACCGTATTGGGGCTGACATAGATTCCGGCCTCCCCCTTCAGAAGATTCTCAAACTTAAGATCGTCGGCCTTAGCCACGATCTTTCTGCCCGAGGCGTCCTGAAACACACCCTTCCTGCTCTTCAGTTCGAGCCGGGCACCGTTCGAATCCTGATACTTGCCGCGATATTCCGAAGGGATCACGCCGCACGCCGAACTCGTCGCCAGAAGAATCGTTGCAAGCACCGCCTTCAGAACCCATTTTTGTTTCATATGTCTCGTCCTTTCGGTTTCTCACCAGCTCCGATCAGAATTCCACGCGGTGGACGACTACCGTCCGGCCGCTTTCCTGAACCTCGAGCTCCACGATTCCGCCGTTGTTTTCATGCTTCGCCAGGATCGGTATCACGAACTTCGTACTCTGTCCCTGAAGCAGCGGATTCAGGTACTGCGGGTTCGGCCCGATCACGACGAAGGCATCGGATTCGCGGCTGTCTTTGGCCAGAATGCGTGCCTTGAGCTGCAGGCTTTTCAAGACGACCCGCGAATTCACGTTCTTGACCTTGTAATAGAGGCGCGCGACGCCCCCTTTCGAAAGCGAGGCGGCGCTCCCCTCGAGTTCGATCGTGTAATCGTTGATGACCGGAATTTCGCGCGTCTGATCCACCAGACCGATCCGTCGTCCCGCCGCAGTCGCTTCCAGCACGAAGGGAATCCGAGGCGCACCGCCCGCCCGGGCGATCACGCCGAACTCGACCACCTTGGACTCGCCCGGCGCGAGCACTCCGACGAGCGCTTCGCCCCGGGTGATTTCGATCGCGCTCGATTTCGAGCTGAAACGCACCGAAAAACTCGAATCAGTCGCCGCTTCAGATTGGTTCTTCACCTTGATCCGGATCACGCCTTCCATTCCCTCATGGAGAGCGGGCGATTCCGCGAACGTCATGCTGGCGATGTAGCGAACCTCGATTCTCAAGGTCTCCTGCCCGATCACCCGGCCCTGAAAATAGGCCGTCAGCCTGATCAAATGGGCCTCGTTCGCGACCTCCTCCGTCATCCGGAATTCAAGAATATCCGAGACCGTCGTTACGCTTTTGGCCCGAAGATCCCGGGCGAGACTCGCTTCGGCCTGCGTGAGCACCGCGGCGCCCTCGGCAAGAGCTTCGATCTTCACCTTCACGTCTTTCGAGGCGATTTTGGCAACTGCAAAATTTCGCAACTTGATCCGCATTCGAAGAGCTTCACCCGGTTCATGAAGACCGTTCGGAATGGTCTCAAGTACCGCCGCTTCCATCAGGCGGACCGGGCGCAGGTTGAAATCCTGTGTCTCATCCGCGCGACCCCGCTTGTACTCGCGTGCGGCATAGCCAGGATAGACCTCCGCGAATTTGGCATCATGAGCCTGACCGAAAGCCGCATCATAAAGGTCATCGAAACGTTCGGAGTAGGCCGAGGCACGAGCTTTTTCAAAGTGCCTGTTATACGCCGATGGATACATGCTTCGATAAGCCTCAGCGGAAGCGGCCTGAAAACTCTGATTGTAGGCATATTGGTAGGCCTGGTCGTACGCGGGCTGATACGCGAGTTCATAACCCCGTCTTCGGCCCTCATCATTACCGCGCTCGAAATCGCGCCGGTAATTGCCGGCTTGAGCCCGGCGGCAACCGTCACGATTGCTCGTGTGATAGGCGCGGTCGTAAGCGTTGCGGTACAGGGAGGTATAGGTGGAATGAAATCCCTCGTCGTATCCGGACTCATACGCGTTCAGGTAAGCGTCGTTTTCTTCCTGAGTGCCGTAATTGGCGCGAGGACGGAAGAAGCGCTTGTCCGGCCGGCCAACGCTGCTCAATGAGAACTCGCCAAAGGCCGCTTCCTCGGCAATCCCGTTGCGAAATGCCGCGGCTTTAGTCCGAAAGGCGTTCATCAGACGTGAGAAGAACGACTGGGGCGCTTTCGCCTGCGCCATCTTCTGGCCCGCGCCGGGCGCGCCGATCTGAGAGAACTCGTCGTTCGCTTCGACTTCCCCTGCGTAGCTCTCATTACGGAAATCGCGGCGACCGCGCTGATAATCATCGGTACGCGCCTTCTCGAGCGCATCCCGGTCGCCGGCAGCCAGACCATCCGCTTTCCCGCGCGCAGCCGCATCGGAGTGGTTGGCTTCATCGATTCCTTTTGCACGACCCAGCGGTGAAGCTTCGGCATTCGCGTCGTGATCCGCCCGATTGATACCGTCGACACGGCCGTTCTCAGAACCTTTGGCGCTGCCGTTCACCTGGCCGGCGCGGTGTCCTTCCTGGGCGCCTTCTCCTTCGCCCCGGACATAGCCTTCTTTGTAACCGGCATCATAGGCGCGCTCACGTTCCTCCTGCTCACAGCGGGCAAAACCCTCCCGATAGCCGACCTCCCGGCCTTCATGATCACCTTCGGCCGGCGCGCGAACGGAAGCTTCACGAGCGCCATCATCCTGCCCGTCGGAATACCCCCTGCTCTGCGCGGGGCC
>Ga0208245_1000788_pt1 | contig 23009 bp, 25 predicted proteins | sample RifOxyC1_FD_184035 | JGI IMG/M metagenome (GOLD analysis project Ga0208245, IMG submission 184035) | Soil microbial communities from Rifle, Colorado - Rifle Oxygen_injection C1 (SPAdes) | ecosystem: Environmental > Terrestrial > Deep subsurface > Rock core/Sediment | place: Rifle, Colorado... | reverse complement strand
TTTCTATTTCTGGTATTATAGAAAAGTATAAACCAGATGAATTTTATAATCTTGGTGCTATGAGTTTCGTACCCACATCTTGGAAGGCCCCAGAATATACTGCCGATATTGATGGCATTGGCCCACTTCGCTGCTTGGAAGCCATCAAAAGGATTAAACCAGACACTAGGTTCTATCAAGCAACTAGTTCAGAGTGTTTTGGTAAGGTTCAAGAAACCCCCCAAACGGAAAAAACCCCTTTTTATCCAAAAAGTCCCTATAGCGTCTCAAAACTTTTTGGACATTGGATTACTGTAAATTATAGAGAATCTTATGACTTGTTTGGTGTATCTGGAATTTTATTTAATCATACATCCCCAAGACGAAGTATAGAATTTGTAACTAGAAAGATTTCCAACGGGGTTGCTAGAATTAAGTGGGGTTTAGATAAAGACATTCATTTAGGAAATATAGATTCTAAACGAGATATTGGTTTTGCTAAGGAATATGTTAATGCCATTTGGTTAATGTTACAGAAGGATAAACCAGACACCTACTGTATTGGTTCAGAAGAAACACACCCAATTAGAGAAATTTGTGATATAGCATTTAGTTATGTGGGATTAAATTATACTGATTATGTGGTTATTGATCCTAAGTTTTATAGGCCCACAGAAACGGACACTCTGTTATCTGATTGTACCAAGGCCCATAAAATCTTGGGTTGGTATCCAGAAACAACTTTTAAACAGTTGGTTGAAATGATGGTAGAAAACGATCTTAAGTTAGTGAAGGACGAACTATGACAACATGTAGAATTTGTAATGGGAATTTAAAAACGGTTATGGATTTAGGAACTTTTTATCTTTCTGATTTTCTTTCAGATGGAGAAGATGCTGTACAGGATACTCTTGCACTGGCAGAATGTGAATCTTGTGGATTAGTTCAGTTACGAGATACCCCAGATTTAGATTTTATGTACAAAGATCATTACTGGTATCGTTCTGGACTTAATAATTCAATGCTAAAAGATTTAAAAGATATTATAGAAAATATTGAAAGAAGAATTGAATTAGAAGATGGAGATACTGTTGTAGATCTTGGTGCAAATGATGGATCTATGCTAGGAATGTACTCCAATAAGAATATTACTAGGGTTGGGTTTGATCCTGCACCTAATCTACAAAGTAGAGCAGAAAAAAATTGTAGTTATTTTGTAAATGATTTTTTCTCCGCTGATTTATATCCTATGGGAGTTAAAAGAGCAAAAGTAGTTACAACTATAGCTATGTTTTACGACATCTCAAACATTAATAAGTTTGTAGAAGATGTAAAATTTATTCTTGATAAAGATGGAATATGGGTAATTCAACTAATGGATTTATATTCCATGTTGAAAGTAAATGGGGTGGATGACATTAATTCAGAACACTTAGAATACTATAAACTTAGTGATTTATATAAACTAATGTCAAAACATAGTCTTCATCTTTTTGACGCAGAATATAATAAAGTAAATGGCGGTTCTTTAAGAGTATATATTTCATATCCGGGAAATTTTGAAGAAACAAAAAGATTGAAAGATGCCATAAGAGACGAATATTCTGCTTTTGAAACAGGGATAGTTTCTATAGAAAAACTAAAAGAAAACACCGCAGAATTTAAAAAGAAGATTCAAGATTTTCTAATTCAATATGATTTAAATGATATCTATGCTTTAGCCGCATCAACAAAGGCTAATACCGCTCTTCAAGTATTTGAATTGGACAATACTTGGATTAAAGCAATTGGTGAGGTAAATGAAGATAAGTTTGGAAAACGAACCTCAGGAACTAATATTCCAATTATTCCTGAAAAAGAAGTTTTTGAGGCAAATCCCAAAGTAATTGTAGTATTAGCATGGCATTTTACTGAAACCTTTGATAGAATTCTAAAACCTTTCTTAGAAAGCGGCGGCTTGGCATTATACATGCTACCCACTCCCCATGTCAAAACAAAAAATGGTGGGTTTAATCTATGAGTATAAAGGACAAAACCGTTGCTACTCTAATAGACGAGTTAATTACTTGCAGTCACCGATGTTGGGATTCCCAAAATAATCTTATGAATATGTCCCTATCAGAAAAGGATAGATTAAACGCCGCTATTACGGCACAGCAAACTAATGCTAGACGTACAGAATTAATTAAAGCAATAGATGAATTACTAGGTTTTGGACAATTTACTAGTGTAACTAAAACATATTATAAAGAAGATAAAAAATAAATGATACGAGGTCTTTTTATAAATCCATCCAAAACAAATTGTAGCATTTATGAATCGGGAGCAATGATAAGCAGAATTCTTACAGATTCTAGAGCATATGATTTGGATATTATTAATATATCAAGGGAAGACATACTTAATGAAAATTATGGCATTCCAAACGGATACGACTTTTATTTAATTAACTGGCATAGTTGGGCATTACCAATAAAGGAAGATCGTATAAAAAAACTAGTGGGGAAAAAATTGTGTATAGTATTAGAAGTTAGTGCTGAGGAGATGTTTCCAAAACTATATACACAACCAACTTGGTTTGATGCCTGTATGGTAATAGATCCAACAAAGCAAAGAGAAAAAAATGGCTATCCATTTCCCAGACCGATATTATTTGTAGAAAATTTAAGACCATTATTAAGTGATAAGATTCCTGTACTAGGAAGTTTTGGACTATTAACGGCTGGAAAGCGTTTTGAGGAGATTATTACAAACGCTAATAAGATAGATAATTGCATAGTAAGAATTAATGTTCCTCCAGCTTTTTGGGCATGGGATTCCCCAGGATGTAAACGTCTAGTAGATTTTGCAAATGGACTAAGAAGGTTGGCTAAAGGAACAATAGACCTAAGAATAACCGATAATTATATGACACAGGAAGAACTAATACGGTGGTGTTCGGAAAACACAATAAATATCTTCCCTTATTACAGAAAGCAGCCTGGGCTATCTGCCGTAACAGACCAAGCAATTTCGTCTGGAAGGGGAATAGCAGTAACAAATTGTGATACTTTTAGGCATATACATAAATATATATCATATTATCCAAAACAATCCTATTTACAATTAGCCGAATCTTCTTTGGCAGGAGTAAAGAAGATGCAAGAGGACTGGAGCACAAGAAATTTTTTGTTGGCTTTTGAAAATATGTTGCGAGAAGAGAAGGTATTATGAGAGTACTAATTATTAATCATACTCATGTAGAGTGCGGAGTATTTCAGTTTGGAAAAAGAGTTTATGATTTAGCATCAAGATCGACCAATGTAGATTACTATTACAAAATTATAGGCTCTCATGATGAATATGTAAATGTGGTAAATAAGATAAAACCAGATGTAATAATTTATAATTACCATTGGGATAGAATGCCTTGGCTAACCGAAAAAGACATCAAATCATACAAAGAAATAAAACATCTATTCTGCTTTCATGATGGATCTTTAATAGGGTCTTATGATAAGTATCTATTTTTTGGTTCCTATGACTCGGAAGAAAATTCCGTTCCAAAGGAAAAAAGAATATTGCTACCAAGACCATTGTTTGAATATGCTGGTTTGCATCCTAAAAATGATACTATAACTTTCGGAAGTTTTGGTTTTTGTTCTACCTATAAAGGATTTCCCCAACTTGTAAAGCTAATTAATGAATCTTTTAATCATGCGGTAATAAATCTGCACATAACAATTCCTTGGTTTGGTGAAATTCCCGGATACAAATTATATCCAATAGTAGATGCATGTAGGAAAAATAATACCAAGAAGGATATAAAACTAAATATAACAAGTAATTTTTTGGACGATAACGGTTTGCTAACCTTCTTAGCCGGAAACGACATAAACATCTTAAATTACGAGGAAACAAAGAACAGCGGTCTTTCCAGTGCACCTGATTATCTTTTATCAGTAAAGAGGCCCATAGCTGTTCGTAATGTTTCTTTGCTAAGACATGTCATAAATGATGACAACTCATTGGAAAAAAACACATTATCAGAGATTCTTCAAAAAGGAATTACCCCACTAGAACCATATTATAACAAATGGTCTATAGAAAAATATATTTCAGATTTAGATAAAGCAATGATGGAACTAATATGAAAACAGTTTTAATATTGAATCATAAAAAACAAGCCTGTGGGGTTTATCAATCGGGGAAAAGAATTTACGAACTTCTAGAAGACTCAACAAAAATAAATTTTATCTACAGAGAGGTAGAATCTTATCAAGAGTTTGTATCTAGAATGAAAATTATTTCCCCAGATGCTGTTTTATATAATTGGCATCAAGGAACTATGAATTGGTTAACAAAAAAAATGGTTGAAAATACGGGGGCCAAAAGCTATTTTTATTTTCATACTACAGTATTAGATCCTAAAATTGGAGCATACTTATTTTTTGGTGATTATGCTTTAGATAGGAACATCTTACCCCTCAATAGGCAGATTCTAGTTCCAAGACCCATACTAAAATATAGGGGAACTTATCCAAAAAACAATATCCTGACCATTGGAAGTTTTGGTCTGGCCTTTTTCCAAAAAGGTTTCCATACCCTTACAAAACTAGTGAATGCTACTTTTGAGCGGGCGGTATTAAATCTTCATATGCCGCAGTCTTATTTTTCTGATCCGACAGGTACTGAAACAAAACATGTTGCAGATGAATGTAGAAGATTAAATACAAACAGAGGAATACAATTAAATATCACGCAAAACTTTAAAAATGATGCTGAACTTCTAACCTTTTTAGCTGGAAATGATATAAATGTGTTCATGCACACTGAAAATGGAGAGGGTTTATCCGGCATTGGGGACTATGCCCTAGCCGTAAAAAGACCAATTGCCATAACAAACTGCACTATGTTTAGACATTTTATGAAGGATGAAATACGTTTAGATAAACACCCTATTCCAGAAATTCTTTCTTTTGGAACAAAACCGTTAGACGAGTTTTATGAAAAATGGTCAGAAAATAATTTTAAAGCTGAAATGGAAGGTGTATTTAATGAAGAATAGAATTTTGTTGCCTGTAAATAAAGGAGAATTTTCTTCCATAATTGACGATATGTATAAAACATTGCCTGATATGATGAAAAGAAAAATTCCCGAATCAGAAATACAAGCTGCTTTCGCAATTGATTATATAACAAATAGATACCACAGTGGGGAGTTATTGTGTGTAGGCTCTTATGAGGATGTTACATATGAATATTTAAAGGCAAAAGGAGTTTCCGTAGTGGGGATTGATCCACAAATAAACGTGGATCTACATACATATAGAAAATCAACGGATAAAAAATTCGACATGGTTTTTTCCGTTTCTGTAATAGAACATGTAGAAAACGATGAAGAATTTATAGAAGACATTAGTAATCTTTTGTGTAAGAATGGTACTGGAATATTGACAACCGATTTCTTAGAGAATTGGTTTCCATCAGAGCAACAAGCATTAAAAATTCCGAATCTGAGTAAATCAACGACAAAGGAAAGACTATATTGGGTAAAAAAATTGAACGAATCTAAAAAGGAAAGAAAACCCTTTTCGCCAAAGCCCAAAGAAGATTATAGACTATACACCTCTAAAGACTACAAACGACTTTCCAATGTTCTTGAAAAAAACGGCTGTTTTTTTGTTGATGAGTTTATAGCAAATGTAGAGCCCTATTTTACTTATGATTTATGTAAATATAGTTTCTCCACAATGGTATTTAGAAAAATTTCATGAAAAAAATCCTAATTTTGAATAATAAAGAAAAGCCCTGTGGAATTCAACAGTATGGTGAAAGAATAATAAACCCGCTAAAAAATTCAAAACAATTTTTTTATTTCTATAGAGAAATAGAAACGGAAGAACAGGCAATAAATGAGATTCTTTATATAAATCCAAGTATAGTTTTATATAATTATAGTCCTGGTACAATGCCCTTTATAACAAAAGTTTTGCCAAATAAATTTAAAGATGTAAAACATACGGCACTAATCCATGAAGGATATTCATACCTCAATAATTTTATAGAATTTACAAACATCATTTACTTACAGGATGCTGTGGAAATTGCACCAGAGTTTCAAAGTAGTGTGTTTAGCACTTCTGTTCGTTATCTACTTTCATATACAGGAGAATATCAAGAAAATATAGTGCCAAAAATAGGAAGTTTTGGTTTTGGATTTCCAAGAAAAAATTTTGATTTTATTGTGGAAAAAGTTAACAATGAGTTTGATGTTGCCAACATAGAGTTTTATATATCAAACTCTTTTCATAGTGATCCAAACGGGGATTTAGCAAATAAAACTATAGAAGACTGCTACAAAAAAATTACTAAACCAGATGTTAAATTATTTATAAATAGAAATTTTGTATCAGACGACGAGCTTTTAACTTTCTTATCCAGTAATGACATAAATTGTTTCTTTTATGGTGCAGAAAAAACTGACGGAATTGCAGGTTCTACCGATCTAGCATTATCTGTAAAAAGACCAATTGCTGTGACGAAAGTTCCAATGTTTTCACACCTTCATTCTTTAGTACCAGAAATTTGTATTGAAAATTCATCTATCAAAGAAATAATTAAAAGGGGGATTGGGCCACTACAACCCATTTATAATGCTTTTTCTGAAGATAATTTTATTAAGGTTTTTGATGATATTTGTGAAAGAATTTTGAACAATGCATGATAAAGTACTTTTTCATAATCCTTGGGGAGCCGGAGATCTTTTTGAAAGCAGGGGGTTTGTTAAAGAGTGTATAAGAATCATTCCGGCGAAGGAATATTTTTATGCCCATAGGCAGCATCCTAGAACTTTCGCTGATATAAGCATATTACAGTATCTGCCTTTTGATAAGTTATCTATAGACAGTAATATACTAAAAATTAATACTTGGATCGGTCAAAATGGATTAAAATATGGGTGTACAGTAGAATCCAATTATCAAATGTATAATGATATCTTAGGAAATCTGGGTAAACTATCAGGAACTCCTTTAGACTATCTACCAACAATAGATTATACAAAGTTTCAAATCCAGAATATTGATATATTTTTACAACAACACACAGAAGACAAGATTCTTATTTGTAATGGAGATGTTTTGTCTGGACAAGCCAAAAACTTTGATTTTGGGCATTCTATCTACCTTCTTGCACAAAAATACCCCACGAAACTATTTATACTAACTAGAAAAATTCCTATACAGCATCCAAGAATAATATACACGGATGATATTACTAGAACAACAGATGGATTTGATATAAATGAAATCTCCTATTTGAGTACTTTTTGCAAAATTTTGGTCGGAAGATATTCTGGTCCACACACATGTTCTCAAGTAAAACAAAATTGGTTTGATGAGACAAAAAGACTAGTGACATTTACTTATAGAAAGCTGGGATGTTCTTTCACTAGTGACCCAAAAACAAAAATGAAACAGTTTTGGTCTCCTGCCATTGATAATAAGGGAATTTGTGAAACTATTATAAGGGCGATAGAAAGTTAATAATATGAAAATTTATGAACATAGTAACCCAGATTTTGGTAAAGCCTTTAAAAGAATAAGCAAAGCATTTAAAACACACTTTCCTAATGTTGAGTGGGTTAGTAGTAATGCAGATGTTGAAATAGTTCAGGTTGTTGGAAAAGCAGAGTACGACTATTTAGTAAATAAGAACTCTTTGTCTAATGTAGTTATCCAGCAACAGTGCTTATTTACTACCGGAATTTCTCTAGAAAAATGGGCAGAGTTATGGAAGCAGTGTAAATTAATAATTTCTTTTCATGATTGTAAAGCATATACCGAGGGGAAAATTAATTTTTTTATGTCTCCATTAGGAGCAGAGCCAGACCTTTTTCCCATAGGAACACAACCAAGATTCTATTCCATTTTTTCTACAGGACATGTAGCAGAAACAGAGTGTTTAGATAAAATCTTCGATGCCTGTGTTTGTGCAAACAGAAAAATGATTCATACCGGGGAGAATTTCAAATGGGATAATAACCATTATCAGTTTCTTGGTTATATGGAAGACCCTTGGTTTGCTAGTCTATTACAAAAAGTAAAATACGTTTCCGGCCTAAGAAGAACAGAGGGGTTTGAGATGCATTGCATAGAGGGAGCAATGACCGGAGCGGTTCCAATAATACCCTTTATTCAAACCTACGGTTATTATAAAGATTTTGGTATTTTTATAGATATGAATAAAGACATAACACAACAACTCATTAATATTCTCTTATCTGATTACAAACCATTGTCTTTAGAGCAGATAAATTATGTAAGAGATAGATTTTCTTGGAAAAGAATCTGTAATGATATTTATAATAGGATAATTCATGATTGAGGAGCGATGCACTAGAGACGATTTGGAAGTTTACGAAATCTTTCGTAATCCGTGTTTGCTTGGGGAGTTTATATCTAACTTAGATAGAACAGAACATGAGGAAGAATTCATTCTAACTAGTTACCAAAAAGAGTATCTTTGTGATTTTAATTCATATGTTTCCTTAATGGCATCTAGAGCCACAGGAAAAACAGTGGCCCTAACTATAAACATTATTTGGGCACTACTTTTCAACATTTTTCCAGATAACTATGTGGTTTATACAGTCCCAAGTAAAGTACACCTAGAACCAGTATTTGCTAATCTTACTAGAATGTTTAGATCCAATTCTTTACTGCAACAATATATAGAAAGAAATGGTGGAATTAATGGATCTGAATTTTCTATTTCTCTAAAGAATCAGTCCAAGTTGATTTGTCGTATTGCTGGTATGAGTGGTACAGGGGCAAATGTAATTGGTTTACACACCCCCTATGTTATACTGGACGAGGCTGGTTACTACCCTTTTGCTACTTTTCTGGAGTTACAACCAATTGTTAATACTTGGCAAAATGGTTATAAATTAGTTTGTTCTGGTGTTCCTACAGGATTACGAGAAAAGAACGTTCTTTGGCACACCGACCAAGAAAATACTAATTATACTAAACACAGAATATCCTCTTTTCAAAACCCTAGATTTACTGAAGAAGACAGACAGAGAGCTATTGAACAATATGGTGGAGAAGATTCAGATGACTATGTTCATCTTTGGCTAGGCCAGCATGGGAAACCAGTATTCTCTCTATTTGATAGAAATGCGTTTGATATTCAATCTTATCCAGTATACAAATTTGAGTTTGATGGAGTTAGGGAGGGGGATAATCTAATAAATATTCTTAGTGGTATATCTATTCTCCCCGCACTTCCTGATAAGATAAAACAATGCATTATGGGAATTGACCTTGGATACACCGAGCCATCTTGTGTGTTCGTAATGTATGAAGACCCAAGTAATGGTACTATTAAATTTCATGCTAAGGTCAAACTTACAAAAGTTACCTATCCAATACAAGAAAAAATTATAGATTTACTAGACACTAAGTATAATCCTTATATTATAGGAATTGATAGAGGAAGTGCTGGTGTTTCAGTTATTCAAAACCTATTGGAACACAGAGATTATGTTCATAAGGATTACAAGAAAAAAATAGTTCCCATAGATTTTTCTTCATCCATTTCTTTAGGAATTGACTCTGATGGGAAAGAAATAAAACAAAAAACAAAACCATTTGCTGTAACAGTATTACAAGAATATACTAATAATAGAAAGATTATTTATTCCTATACCGATACAGAAATGATAACAGAACTAGAAAGAATGACTTATTCTAAAACTCCTACAGGAGAAATTGTATACAAAACTCTTACACAAAGAGGTGGAAAAAGAGGGGAAGATCACTTTACTTCTGCCTTACTTTGTGCTATGACTAGCTACTATATGGTTAATGACTATAATCTTTTTGCTGTAGAAAAAAAGAAACTAATGATGGCTAGCTGGTGGTGAAAATAAATGACAAAATTACAAAATGCAACCGCGTCTATTGTATCCTTAGACCCAAGCGATGTTACCAAAAATCCTTGGAGATATACTTGGGAAAAAAATAAAGATACAAAAGGACCTCAGCAAGACTTTTTATCTATGGTAAAAAGATGTAGATTTTATTATGAACGAGATCCTCTAACATCTACTACCATAAATAAACTTATTGATATTGGAATTAATACCCTAAAGTTTCATAAAAATGGTTTATCTGATAACGAATTTAAGGTTTTTGAGGGAATGAAAAACAAACTTTTAGGATTCGCAGAAGACATGGCATTAGAATATCTTATCTCAGGATTAGTAGTTCCCGAAGTAGAATACGGTTCTATTCCAAAGGACGAATTAAAATCTTTGGGTATAAAGAAATATGATAGACTTACTATGCCTAAAACTATGTGGATACGAGATCCAGCATCTATTGAAATAAAAGCATCCCCACTTCCCGATAAACCGTCTTATTTTGTTACAGTTCCAGATGAGATGTTATATTTTATTAGGAATTCTGGAACATATCCAGATGGTACAGAAGACCAGCAACTCTATGCGTCTTTTAGTACTTATTATCCAGACTTTGTTGAGAAAATTAAAGCAGGTCAGAATAGGGTTCTACTTGAAAATGCTTTTATTATTAGACGCAGAGTTACTACTAAATCTGCTTATCCCACCCCTTATCTTTCTTCCGCAGTAGATATTCTAGAGCATAAACGTAATCTACGAAGAACAGATTATTCTGTTGCTAATAAAGTTCTAAGTGCTATTCTACAAATTAAAGTTGGTAGTGATTTATTCCCAATGACTGCTAGTGAAGAAGATACACAGTTTATGGATGGACTAAAGAACCAGTTACTGTGGAGAAATCGTGGAAATAACGATGTAGAGAACATATTCCAGCTATTTACGTCACATGTGGTAGAATTAAAGTGGATATTCCCTGACATATCTATACTTCTTAATGATGCGAAATATCAAGAGATTAATCAAGAAATTCTATTTGCTTTAGGATTTCCAAGGATTCTCATTGCTGGTGAAACAGAGAGAAGTGGTGCAGGAGACCAAGAATTTGCTTCTCTAGCACCCATAAAGACTATGGATAACTTTAGAAATAAAATTCTAACGGTTATTAAAGAAATAGTTTATCAGGTATCAAAAAGAAATAATTTTACTTCTGTTCCAGAAGTGGAATTTGAACCAATTAATTTTCATAAATTTGATGTTTATATTGCTGCTCTATCTAAACTATTTGACAGTGGTGGATTAAGCAGAGATTCTATGGCAGATGTTCTTGGATATAATTTTAATGATGAGGTTGAGAAGAGGGCTTCTGAGCAGAAAAAAGTAGAGGCATTTAATGTTCCAGCATTTGGTGAGAATCCGAATAGCAGACCACCCACATCTGCTGATACTACAAAAACCGATGTTGTAAAACCTAAAACCCCCGCTTCAACTAAGAAGGTAATAAATAATGGAAAATAAAGCTACTTTTAGTGCTAATTTAGAAGATATGGTACAATCATTAGATGGTACAAGTGATGGAGATGCTTTTGCTTCTTTAGCACAAAATCCTAGTGTAAACTACATTAGGTTTACCCTAACTGATGATAAACCAAATGGAAACAAAAAGAGGATTCCTCAAGAAGAGTTTTCTAATGTCATCAATAGTGGTATCTTTATGCCAGTCAAAAAGGCAGTTGGTAAAACCGAAAAGGGGCATAAAGATTCTTCCCCATTGGGTGTAATCACCCACCTTAAACAAGTTGAGGATAAAATCAAGGGCATCGCTACTCTATGGAGTAAAGAAAGGCCCGAAGATGTAAAACAAATCAAGGAAGAGTTAAAATCTGGAAAGACTGTAAATCTTTCTTGGGAACTAACATATGATACAGAAGCATCAGAACAAGCAGACGGAATTACTACTTTAAGAAATGTATTTCTAACTGCTGCAACTATTGTAGGACTACCTGCTTATAAAGGTAGAACAGCAATTGAGGCTTTTGCTTCTGATGAAGAAAAAGAAAGGAATGAGGAAATGGCTGAAGAAGATGAAAAGAATGAAAAGGCTTTGGAGAAATTACAAAAACAGTTTGAAGTTCTAAAAGAACAGTTTGAAGAAACAAAAAAGCAGAATCTTGAAAAAGATACTGAGCTTGTTGGGCTAAAGAGTTTCAAAGAAGAAGTAGAAAAAGTTGAAACAGAGCGTAAGAAACTAGGCTCTATCAAACAAAAATTTACTTCTGCTAAAATTGTGAAAGATGATAAATACTTTGAAGAAAACAAAGATAAACTTTTATCTCTTGATGAGAATACCTTGGAATTTATGTTGCAGGACTTAAAAGTATTTACTACTTCTGAGCCTAAAACAACAGATGAAAAGCCCAAGGTTCCTCCTATTACTGGCCCAATAATTACAACCGACTTTACCCCGAAGAGTTTAGGAGAATCTCTTAGAGAATCTTTTAAATCTTCTGGGAAATAAATATTGGAGATTATAAAAAACAATGGAAATCAATCAGTTTTCTGACGTGCTTGGTGTTGTTCCTACTGAAGACATTGTAGAAGGACGTTTTGTTCTACTTTGTGAACATAGTTTTTCTTATGACTTTGGTAGCCGAGAAGATGTTGTGGGAGTAAAACTTCCAGATACTACAGACGAGGGAACTCGTTGTAAATTCTGCCTAACTTGGGCAGTTAGCAATAGTTCCACTCCTATGTATATACCTCAGCCGGTTTTGGCTCAGGGTGCTCGCAGGGGCGGTTGGAGTGAAGCAGCTAATACACCTATTACTGGTGCTACTGTCTATCTTACCTATCCTGGTTATACCGAAGGACAGACTATTCCCTCTGGTACGCCTTCATTAGTTTACACCGACGGAACATTTACTATTCCTTTGGGTGGATATATTGCCGATGCAAGTATTATTGTCCCCGGCGCTGCAATTATGATTGCTAATACTGCTGATGACAGTGCTGGCGAGGCTGGTATGCCTAAGTATGCTGCTGCTAATGCAGTCGGTGTTATTGGTTATACTGAACGTTATGATTCTTCTACCGGTGCTTTAACAATTAAAGTATCTAATTAAGGTAGAACTAGTGTTTTAGGAGGAAGTTAATAAAATGGATGGAAAACTAAAGGATGCTGTCGCTTCCCTTACAAAGGACTCAGGGAAGAGAGACGCACTTGCTCAGATGATTGTGGAGTATGCTAATCCAGGTCATATTGGTGCAGATTTTATTGGTATGCTTTTAAATACTCGTGCTTTGCAACCCGGCGATCAGCTGGTTAAGAAAATGCGAAAAGGTATTAAGGTTCATACTTGGGTTCCTGGAGCCATTCACCTAAAGAGTGAAATTACTGTTTCAGAACGCATGAACTACGTTTTAGATGGTGCTATTGTGGGTGTTGGTGCTTCGGCTTGGGAACTAGAATCAGGTGAGCTTGGTTCAGTTTCTGAAATTCGCAGTGAAATGCTTGCCAAACTTCGTGACTTCTACTTTGGTAAAGTTTTTACAGCTCTTACAACCCTATGGACTGCTGGTAATAATGCCACTAACTTTACTGATGTTGGTGCTCCTATTACTGCTGCTGCTCTAAAGAATGCTATTGATTACATTAACCAAACTACCGGCGGAGTAAAGGCCGTTATTGGTACTCGTGCCGCGCTAACTCCAATTACTACTTTTGGTGCTTCTTGGTCTGATGGTTCAAATGCCATTGAAGTTCCTGATAATGTTCGGGAAATTATGCAGACCGGCTGGCTTGGACGTTATTATGGTGCACCTCTGCTTGCTGTAGAACAGGTCTATGATAATCTCGATGATTACAATACCATGATTCCTACTGATAAGATTGTTGTTATCGGACAAAATGTTGGCGAGTTTATTACTTATGGCGATGTTAAGTATAAAGAATGGACTGACATGAGGCCCACACCTCCTTATTGGAATCTAGAAATTTTTCAACAGTTCGGTCTTTGTATCACCTCTGCCGAAGGGATTTATGTACTAAAAATTACCTAGCTTTCGTGCAAATGCCCAAATTGTGATATACTTATTTCAAATAAGATACTACAAGGATGTGCAGATGGAAACATGTGTTAGGTGTAAAAAAGAATTTAGACTGATAGGCACAAGTAACTCTTTTAAAGAAGATGGTTTGTGTGGAAAGTGTAGAGGCAGACAGAAATATCTAGATAATGTAGACAAATATAGAAAAACAAATGTTTGTCCAACATGTGGAAAGAAAATTTTAAAGTCGTCTAAATATTGCAATACCTGCTCACAAATTGGAAATAAAAACCATCAATGGAAAGAAGAAAAGGAAGATAGGCGGTTTTATTCTACAATAGGATATAGAAATTGGAGAAAAGAAATATTAAAACAATTTCATAATAAATGTGTTATGTGCAATAGTACTTATAGATTGGCAGCACACCACATATATCCAAAAAGAAGATTTCCAGATAAAAGATTTGACCTAGATAACGGAGTGGCTTTGTGCCACAAACACCACAGTCAAGTTCATTTTAAAGAATTAGAGTATATAAATTTTTTCAATGGAATCATGGCCGAAATTAAACTCTGTGAACTCGGTGAAGGCTGTAATGCTAATACCGAACCAAGCCACAAAATTGTGGAAGGTGTAACGACTAGGGATGAAATAAACTTCCCCACGAGCGCAGGGCAACCTCACTAAAAATAGTGAAAGAAGATATAGTCTGACCTTATAGGAAAGAAAACTATAAGAAGTAAAAGATAAAGAACTTTTACGATAACAACGTGATGATTGTAGATCGTGCGGAAGGAATTTTTGTTTTGAAAGTTACTTAGTTCTAAAGGTTTATAGGTATTAAAAATAATAAGGGGTAAACTATATAGCATCCTTATTATATTTTAAAAACAAAGGTTTGAAGAAAGGAGTTCTAAAGTGTCAGAAAATAGTAGAGAAGTATTTTCCAACATGCAAACTGGAAAACCATTCAAGAGTTACAAGAAAACAATTTTAGCAAAAATTTATGTTCAAGTTCTAGATCCATTTTCAGAAACACCTGTTGGACTAATTCTAGAAACCAACCCTAAATTTCCCGGAAAAGATATTGTAGATATTTGGTCAGAAAAAGAAGATGTATTCTTTCGCAGAGCAAATAGACGACAGTTTGATGAGGGAAATATTCTTGTATATACTCATCCAGATGAAGCAGAACAAGAGCCCAAGATTGAATCTTATTCTGATGAAAAGCTTACTGAGATTGTTAATTCTAAATTCTTAAGTTTGCAGAGTATTCTCAATAAGGTAGAAACAGAAGCAGTATTACATCGTATGATTACTATTGCTAAAGAACAGGAAAAGAGTGTCAAGATCATAGGAGCCATAGAAGCTAGACTCTCCGAGATCAACAAACTGCCTGTTAGCTAGTGGTTGGGTAGGAGTTATAGAATGACAGTTACCGTAGATTTAGATTACCTAATTCCAACTTTGCGGATGAAACTAGGAGACACGGACCCAGCTACCTATAGATATTTAGATGCTTGGTTACTTACGTCTCTAGTAACTTCAGTAGGTGCACTACAGAGATGGTGGAACTTCAGATATTTGGTTGATCCCACTACTGAAGAAGTTTATAGAAATCCCGATGCTGCTTTTACCATAGAGGAATCTGAAGGAGTTATTCAAAAGTCTGATGAGTGGCCTATAGTTCTTATGGCTGCAATCATTATAAAAGAGGGTTCTCTCGAAAGTCATGCTTGGAATATGGGTAGTTGGAGAGATGCAGAGATTTCATACTCTAATATTTCGTCAGGAAGTATGCTGGAAGGCTCTATAAGACGAGATTGGGATGAACTCAATCTGTATCTCAAGAATCCAAATAAACAACTGGCTTTTGGTGGAAGAGTAACAATACTAGAAACTGATAAGTAGAAAGGATTTTGGAGTAATGAAGGATACTGGAAAAAAGAAGATACAGGTCTTGTGGTGTAGTGATCTTATAACGCCCACAGGTTGGTCTAGAGTAGCACATGCGATTATAAAATATTTACCTAAAGATGAGTTTGAAGTAACTGGATTAGGGGTCAATTATTTTGGAGACCCACACCCATATGATTTTCCAATATATCCAGCATCATCTGGGGTTTATGGTGATATTTATGGTTTTAGCAGACTAGAGGGAATTCTAAAAACCAAAAGATTTGACCTAATTTATATTCTCAATGACATCTGGGTTATAAAAGAATATCTAAAGAAATTAGAATCTCTAAAATTAGACTACAAACCGGCAATTTCAATATACTTCCCAATAGACTCAGAAAATCATGATCCAGATTGGTATTCTAATATACCAATGGTAGATAAAGCAGTAGTTTATACTAACTTTGGTAAAGAAGTTGCAGAAAAAGCCTTACCCGGATTTCCCTTTGAAATTATTACTCACGGAGTAGATCAGACTGATTTTCATCCTGTAGATAGAACCGTTGCTAGACAAACTATTTTTAAGAATCCAGAACTGGAAGAAGCATTTATCTTCCTAAACGCCAATCGCAATCAACCGAGAAAAAGACTTGAATTAACTATGGAAGCCTTCAAGTTGTTTTCTGAGAATAAACCAAACAATGTTTTGATTTATATGCACTGTGGAACGATGGACGCAGATCTAAAGATTACTAACCTAGCAGAAAGATTGGGGATTTCCAAAAGGCTAATTGTAACAAGTTTCAAGACTGGTATACAAACGGTTCCTGTAGAGAAACTAAATCTTATTTATAATTCCTGTGATGTTGGGGCGAACTCTGGGTTGGGAGAAGGTTTTGGACTTTGTAATGTAGAACACGCATCTGTTGGAAAACCGCAGATCGTTCCAGATTCTTCCTCTTGTACTGAGTTATTCCAAGATTGCGGCCTCCTTGTAAAGAATGGGGATCCATTTATTCAGTCTAAGATTATGACAACTGGAGTCTTACTCCACCCAACAGATATTGCTGATTGTATGGAAAGACTATATACAGATAAAGAATTGTATAATGATCTGTCTAAAAAAAGTATAGAAAAGTTTAGTTCAGAAACATATAATTGGAAGGCTATCTCAAAGATTTGGGCAGACTTGTTTAGGAGCATCTTATAGTGGTAATAACGTTTCCATCAAACACAAAACAAATCATAGATGAAATTAGAGGAGTAATCGGACGTGAAATAGTTTTTCATGTTGTTGCTTCTGCTACTGCCTGTACCTCCTGTGATTTAGATCCTGTAACCAATACTAGTACTGATTCCTTCTGTTTGGAATGCAATGGTATATATTGGATCCCTACCTACTCTGGTGTGGTAATTTCTGGACATGTCGCATGGGGAAAATCAGATCAGATGCGCTGGGAGGCTGGGGGACAATGGTTTGAGGGCAGTTGCGGAGCACAGGTCGAACTTACAGGAGATAATCTACAAACAGTCAATGATACCATCTATGTAACAATAGATGATAAGGAAATGGAAATTCGTAAAACCATGATGCGCGGCGTTCCAGAACTTAACCGAATCTTAATAGATCTTATTGAAAAAGAGGCTTAGTTGGAGTAAGAGAGGAGTTGGAGATGGGAAATGTGATTCAGGAAGTGAATTTATTTGACCTAATATCCTTTGCAAATAAAAAGAATAAGAAAATGCAAGCGGTATTACTTCAAAAAGCAGAAGAGTTTATATCAAAGGATACTCCAGAATATTCAGAATTTCGTAAGATTGTTTTAGATGAAACTTCTGGCACTCTTCGAGCAATTTTAAGAGAAATCCTAGGCGATGTGGAGATGCTAGTGTGATATGCCTAATGAATTCGAGGAACTATTAAGGAAAGATTTATCTCATATACCTACCTATAAAGATCAAGCAAAAAGAGTAGATAAAGAACTTGCTAAACTTATAGTTAGACGTAATAAGATTTCCGAACAACTATCCATAATAGAATCTAATCCTCAAGATGTTTCAGGTGGGGACGCTTTAGAGAAAACCATTGCAGAGGCCCCTAGAATTCTTTGGGAGCAAATAAAACTAGCTTCAAAAATAAATACAGAGTTTAATGTGCCCTTTTTTACAGAGAGATTAAAACAAGTTGCTTTTGATGATAAAACTATTACCATCATTCTGTTTAAAAATGGTAATATAAAAGTAAAGTTTAATCTTGATGATGTTGCAGGTAGTTTATCAGACTATGGAAATGGAATAAAGAGATTACGAAAGGAACTAAAAACCCACTCCAAAGCAAAAATAGCAAGTTGGTTTTGGCAAGAAAAGTTCTATGGTGCTGGACGAGAGGGAAGGCCCGCTAATGTAAAACGTAAAGGTAAAATAAGAAATGATGCGGTAAATTTTCACTGGAAATATTGGACCTCTATGCAGAAGAGGCTAGACTATTCTGGTAAGATAGCCCCATTTTGGCAAATACTAGATAAAGGAACTATGCCAATTCCTAATGCTCATAGAAAAGGTGGAGAAGGAGAAGCCTATCCTTTTAATGCCGCAACAGATTTTACAACCAAAGCCCAAATTGCTATAAAAGAATTTTATAAAAGTCAATCTGTACAGGTTGCTGCTAATTCGGGGTTTGATGTTATTAGTGCTGAAAAGATACTTGCTGAACTAGAGATGAAAATGGAAATATTATCTTCTATGTTAGAAAAGTTAAACACGTTATCTTTTGATGTGGGGGCCAATCTAGTACTTCAAATGGGCGATGGTATTAAAAAAGCAGACAGTTTAAAAGTACAAAAACTAGAACAAGATTTAAATACTGCTGTAAAGATTCTTGGTCATAGACGCCGCCTTGGTGGTGGAGAAAGAAGAAGAACTAAAAGGCTAGAAAATCTTATCGCTATGTCTAGACCATAAGGAAGGTGTAATTTGTATCTGGAAAGATTAGAAGATCTAAGTATTTATTACTGGTTAGTAGATAAATTCTCATCCACACCGTTTGCAAAAATTGTGGATGGCTTTCCAGTTGAGGATTTGACTATACCATCTATATCAATAGAACAAGATGAACTAGAAAATTATCCTTTTCAATTAGGGGACAGAAAAGGCGGTTCAATTCGTACTTGGTATATAGATGTTTTTGCTAAAAATAAATCGCAAAGAGATGAATTTGCATATAAAGTTTATAATGACCTAAAAGATGGGATTACGGTTTATGATTACAACACAGGTTTTAGTAATCCGTCTTCTATTGGACATCTTAATATAGAATACAGAAAAATAAATATTGTTAGAATAGATCCAGAGTTAATTTCACCGCTATATTGGAGAGCTACTATTACAATCTTAGCGGAGAACATACTCTTAGAGGAGTAAAATAAAATTATGGCTAAAAGGCTTGCCGTCCCTTCTAAAGAATTACAGTTGTTCGTAATTGGACCGCTGGGTTCTTTTAAGGCTTCTAGAGTACAAAAAACCAGTTTTGGACAGGATATTCCATCGACTACAGTTGATGAATTAGGTAATTCACTTCACGTTGGAGAAAGTAAAGATACACCAAACGTAACTTTATCCTTCTCTGCTTTCGATGTAGGTATTAAGGTTTTCTCTGCCCTTACTGGTACAGACTCTGCTTCCTATCCTGGAGGTGGGGTTGATATTGCAGAATTAGGTGAAGTTGATGCTGCCTATTTCGTTAAAGATCCAGATACCGCTGTTTTTGCAAAATCTGGTCATGGTCGTAGATTACAAGTTAGGGATTTCTCTTTCTCCTATACAGTTGATGGTGAATCTACTGAGGACTATACCCTAATTGGTTCAGAAAAACGTTGGTTTAAATATGACGTAGTTGCTGAGGAGCCCGCTGGTTCTGGGGTTTCCTTCACTCTTACTGAAACCCCAATTCAACTAAGAAATGGTAATTACGTTCTATCTATTATTGCAGATGGTAATTATCTAACCGAAGTTGCCGGTGCTCCTGATGAAGGAGAATATCTAGCGAATGGTGTTGGTAATAAAACCATTACTCTCAATGCTGCTGATACTGTAGTTAGTCAACTGATTGCAGTTTATCATTCAGATGCTAGTACTGCTTGGGCAGATGTTGGTGATGCAAGTATGCCTTCTGCTATCAAGGGTAAAGATGCAGTAGTTAGTATTTTAGCAAACGATATTCCTCGTGTGCAATCGGTTACAATTAATGGTAACATGCAAGTACAGGGGGTTAAACAAATGGGTAGTAGGGATATTGTTGGATACCAGAGACAAGTTCCTACGATTGAGGGTTCAATCACAGTACTAGATACTGATACCGATTTGATTTCTCTGCTTACCTATGGAACTATTGGTTCTGGTGTAGAGTGGCAACCCGGTGAAGGTTGTGATGCAACTCCTGTAGCATTAATTATCGAACTACAAGATCCTTGTGACATATCCACCGCCCCATACACAATACTAAAATCGATAGAAATACCATCTATCACAATCGTTGGTGATTCTTATTCTGTTAATACGGGAGGAAACGCTTCGAGCGTTTTCAATTTCAAGAGTACGACAGGAAGTTTAATTATTTATTCGGGAGCTATTGCCCCATAATCTATAAAAATCAGTTTTACCATAGAGGAGGTAAGGACTTTCCCCCTTACCTCCTCTGGGAAAGGTGGTAAATATGTTAAAAAATTGTTCATTTTGTAGTGCAGAGTTTAATACAGATAAAAAAGAAAAAAAGTTTTGCTCCAGAATTTGCTATGAGAATTCACGAAATCATTATTTGAGCATTCCTTGCATTGTCTGTGGAAAGACGATCAAAACCAATAAAAGAGGGAAAAAATATTGTTCAAAGAAGTGTAATGGTATTGGAACTAAATCACAGAGAAAACTAAAACTCTGTATAGTCTGTGGAAAAGAGTTTTATAATGTAAAGTCTAGGGTAAAATGTTGTTCTAATACTTGTGCGGGAAAAGCTAGACAAGTATACATAGAAAGTACTTGTAAGGTTTGTGGTAAATCTTTTGAACCCAGAAGAAAGACGCAAGAATATTGTTCTAATAACTGCAAAAGAGTTTGCCGCAGAAGCATACTACCCAGAACATGCCCAATTTGTGGCATAGAATTTAAACCAAAAGCCGATAAAATGAAATACTGCTCTAGAGAGTGTTTTTACATATCTCATAGAACTCTTCCAAATATGGTTTGTGATGTGTGTGGGAATACCTTTAGGCGAAAAACACGAGGTCCAAGGTTTTGTTCCAAGGAGTGCAGAAAACTATTTATAGATAGGGAACACCCAAGAAAGTTTAAACCCCTTATTTGTGAAACTTGTGGAAAAGAATTTCCATACAGAAAGGGACAAAGACACTGTAGCCAAAGTTGTTTTTTAGCAGGAACACACAGCAAAGGAACCAGAATTGAGCATGAACTATATGCTTGTTTAGACTCTTTTCAAAAACAATATAAAAAACAATTTGGTCTTTCTTTTACTATTCCCGATGCTTTCATACCAGAATTAAATTTATGTATCTATGCTGATGGTTATTATTGGCATAGTGAAAAGATGAATAAGGGTAAAGACGAAAAGCAAAATAAGAAATTAAAAGAACTAGGATATAATGTAATAAGACTTAAAGAAAGAAAAGATGGTTCTCTAGATTTGACACCATTGAAAGAATACCTTGGTGTTTAGTTACAGACAATTTATTAACAAAGGATGATTAAAGGCATACATTAGGTGGGATAGATGTATGCCTTATTCTTTTATCAGAAAGGATTTGGATTATGGCCCCTGTTGAGAAATCGGATGTGGATATATCTAAGCTGTTTTCTTGGTCAAAAGAATCAGCAATTGCTGATGGACATGGAAATATTTTAGCAAAAATTTGGATTAGACTGGTGGGTGATGCAGATTTGAATAGAGCAAGGGTGTTTGCTCTACGAAAGAGTGCAGAACTCCGTGCGAAACTAAAAGATAAATCTAGTGATGAGTCTATGGCTTTTATTCAGAATATAGAAGTAGTAGATAAATCCAATCTAGTAGACGCAGTTGTAGGACTAAATCTTAGAGATGTAACTAGAGATGCTTATAGGGAAGTTACGATCAACATTCCTAAAGAACCAGATTCTGATGCTTCTTTAGAGAAACAGGAAAAATATCAGAAAGAAATTGATGATTACCCCAAGAAACGAGAGGATGCAATTCGTAAGTATCTAAAAAAGAAGGTAGATAAACTTTCAGAAGAATATTCTAATCTTTCCAATGAAGAGCTGCAAAAGAAATATGAATCTCTCATGATAAATGAACTTTGTGAACAGGAGTCATTTAAGAAATTCAAAGAGATGTGCGTATACTTTAGTATCTATAAAGATAAGAGTTTCAAGATTAGAATGTTTAAAGACTTTGATGAGTTTGATAATATTGCTCCGGAAATAAAACAAAGATTAATGAACGAATATACTTCTCTAGAGTTGGATACAGATAACCTAAAAAAATAGCTGGAAGTAATGCTATAGCTTCCCTATGGTCTGTAGCAAAAGCATTACAAATTCCACTAGATCCTAAAGTAAAATATATTTCAGACTTACCTTACACACTAAGTTTTGTTATTCGTAAACGGCAGCAAATTGATAATTTAAATGAGCTGCCTAAAAATAAGCGCCCTGATGACAAAACCCTTTGGGACGGTTCTTCTTCAGAACTTGAGGCTTGGCTTGAAAGAGTTACAGGAAATAAAGAATCTTCTGGTAGTGATACTATAATTATTCGTGACGTTGAGATTGAAGGATAATTTGAGGAATAAAAATTATGGCTAGTCCAGAACTAAATGATTATATAAGAACCTTATCCCAAGTACAAGCAGCTATTAATGCCACTCTTGGCTCTATTCGTGTATTGGAAACTAGAATGGATTCCGCTTATGGGGCCACAGGTTCTTTTCTAACCCCACTTCAAAATCAAGCTAGCCAATTACAGGCACAATATAGTTTACTACTTGCCACAAAGAACCAACTTCTGTCTAACTACCCCACATCTTCAACAGGAAGTCTTCCTTTTTCTAATAGAGCAAATGTTGCACAAACAACAAGCAATTTTGAAAGCGAGCTTCGCTCTGCACCTAGTTCTGGCTTGCAAAATATGTTAGA
>Ga0208245_1000784_pt1 | contig 23039 bp, 25 predicted proteins | sample RifOxyC1_FD_184035 | JGI IMG/M metagenome (GOLD analysis project Ga0208245, IMG submission 184035) | Soil microbial communities from Rifle, Colorado - Rifle Oxygen_injection C1 (SPAdes) | ecosystem: Environmental > Terrestrial > Deep subsurface > Rock core/Sediment | place: Rifle, Colorado... | reverse complement strand
GCCTCCATTCAATTTTATTGACGAACAGGGTGTGTTTCCAAAAGAAGCAGGAAAATTTGCAGGATTAAGGGCAAAAATAGACGACAAGAAGTTTATTGAAGAACTGGACAAATTGGGAGTTCTTATCGCTACAGTGAACGTTGAGCACGATTATGCTCATTGCTGGAGATGCAAGAATCCAATAATATTTAGGACAACAAAGCAATGGTTTTTGAAAATAGAAGATTCAATAGAGAAAATGAGGCGTCAAAATGAACGTGTCCACTGGGTGCCTTCGGATGCAAAAGAGCAATATGACTTGTGGATAAAAAATCTAAGAGACAATTCTATAACAAAGCAAAGATTCTGGGGGACTCCTGCACCAATATGGAGATGTCAGAATGAAAAGTGCAGCAATTATATTGTTGTGGCATCATCTGAAGAATTAAAAAAACTAGGCGCCAAGAAAATCCCTTCTAATCTACATAAGCCCTGGATTGATGCTGTTGAACTGCCATGTAAAAAGTGCAACTCTATTATGAATAGGATCCCTGATGTTTTGGATGTCTGGCTGGATTCTGGAACATTATATTGGAACTGTCTAAAATATCCTCAGACAGATGAATATCTCAAGAAATATCCGCGAATTGATTTTATTCTGGAAGCGAGGGAGCAAATTCGTTTATGGTTTAGCATGCTTAATATATGTTCCAACGTCGTGTTCGATAAGGACTGCTTCGATAATGTATACTGTACCGGAATGTTACTGTCCATAGGCGGAGAAAAAATGTCAAAATCACTTGGCAACGTTATCTCTCCTTACGAAATAATAGATAAACACGGAGTAGACACAATGAGGTATTATCTATCCTCTTTAAATGCTGGAGAGAATCTTGCATTTAGCTGGGATGAGATAAACACTAAACAAAAGCATCTTACAATGCTGTGGAATCTTCATAAACTTCTAATAGATATAACTATAAATGAAGAAGTATCTATGAAAAGTTATTCTCTAGACTTAGAAGATAAGTATATCCTATCTCGTGCAAATTCAACACTTAAGAAAGTGACGGAGCTGATGGACGAATATCGTATTGACGAATGTGTTGCACATCTAGAGAGTCTGATTACGGAGTTGTCGAGAACATACATCCAATTAATCAGGGAAAAACTTGCGCTTGGAAGCAAGAAAGAAAAAAGCGGAGTATTTTATACAATTAATTATGTGTTAAAGAGAGCGCTATTAATGTTTAATATAGTGTGTCCATTTATATGTGAAAAAATCTATCAGAACTTGTCTGATGCGTCAAAACTTAAATCCGAATATAAAGAGGTCTCTATAAATCTATATGATTGGCCTAAATCTGATTCTAAATTAATTGATGCTGAACTGGAAACAAGCATCAGCCATGCAAAATATGCAATACAGTCTATTTTGAGCTCAAGAGAAAAGATAAAAAGAGGGGTAAGGTGGCCAGTTTCTGAAGTTGTATTGGTTACGGATAAAGAAGATGTCTCTAAATCCCTGAAGAAAACGCAGGATTTGATAGCTTCTCAGACAAATGTGAAGAAACTTATCATTTCGGATTCATTTGCACACGCTAAAATATCATTGAAGCCGGATTTCTCAAAATTAGGCCCTGTTTTCGGCAAAAAAGCAACAAGTATTTTAGCAAAGTTGATTACTATGCCTGCACTTAATGATAAAATACAGAAAGAAGGCAAAGCTATCATTATAGTCGATTCAGAAAAATTCGAGCTGAAAAAAGAACATTTCACGGCCGAACATTCTCTTCCAAAGGACTGGGTCTCTTCAGAATTCCCTTCCGGAATATGCTATCTTAATGCTGAGACGAACAAAGATCTTGAGGCGGAAGGATTCGCGAGAGAAGTGATGAGAAAAGTCCAGACACTAAGGAAAGATTCAGGATTGCAGAAGACAGATGAGATTAACCTGTTTATTGAAACGGATGATGCTAAGGATTTGGTTCCTTTCAAAAGCATGATTTCTGAAAGATGCGGAGCTAAATCATTGAATTTTTCCGGAAAGGGAAAGTACGAATTAAGTGATAAGATAAAAGATAAAAATATTAAGATAAGTTTTGATAAGATTTAATTCAGCTGCCGCACCCCGGCCAGTTTTTATTCGTACTAATTACGAAACAAAAAATTAACATCAGCTCACAATAATCTAACCAAAAATAATTATTCCAAGAATACTTTAAAGCTTGTCCATTGAGTTACTTTTTCAATCGGGATACTGAAGCTCTTTTCTTCTCCGGGAGCGACATTTTCTATTGTTTGTATTTCTTCTCCCGAAACAACCTTGGCGTAATACACTCTTGCTGTCACTTTTACTGAGCCTGTTCCATTTCCTATGTTCTTAACAATTCCTTTCACAACCGCAGGATTTCTTGTTGCCGTTTCCTGTATTAATTTGAATTTGGCAGGCAGAGTCACAGTAACTTCTTTTGCCTGAGATTCCTGACCTGCTGTCTTTTCATTTGACTGAGGAGTTTCACTCACTGAGACAGATTTAGCGCAAGCTGCAATAAGAATTAACACTGCAAATAACATCCACACCCGTTTCATGGTTGATATCTAATCGTTCTTGTTTAAATATTTATCTGTTTTTATGATTGAATGATTTAATCGAAAGCTATATAAAACAACTTCTGCTTAATACCTTTATGATAAAGATAAAAGACACTCCTCTGTCGGAAATAAGCCTAAGAAGGTATGAAAAGCCTTCTAAACTGAGTGATAGAGAATTAGTTAAAAAGTTCTGTTTAAGCATTGGTTTACTTCAGCCAGGAGATTCAAGGGATGTTATTGTTGATATAATGGAAGTTATGCTTAGGGCTAAGCAAGAAAAGAAACACTTAAGTTCTGAAGAACTAACGAGCAGAGTTTTAGATTCAAGAAAAAAGTATAAACTTCCTTTAAACGGGGTTGCCAATTCAAATGTCAGAAGACAATTGAGAAGGTTAAGGGATTTATTTTTAGCTGAAAAAATCAAGAATAGTTACAGAATAACAGAACATGATGCTTTGCACACCTCTTTTTCGGAAAGGACAGAAAAGTTTTTATTGCTGTCAATCCTTGAAAGAGTGAAGGAATACGCAAAGGCATTAGATGAAAGATACAAATGATACATAACGAAGTTATGTTCGCACGACAAAGGCGGGCGATATATGAGCCTGCTGAGGATAGTCATTTACTTTCTGAGTTTGTGAAGAAACTTGCATTTGGGAAAGTTCTTGATGTTGGAACTGGTTCAGGAATACAGGCGTTTGAAGCAGCAAAGTTAAAAAAAGTAAGGTCTGTTTTGGCTGCGGATATATCTGATGAAGTCATTCGTCATTTAAAGAATAAAATTAATAAAAAGGAATTAAATAGTAAAATAAAAATAATTAATAGTGATTTGTTTTCTGATATTAAAGGAAGATTCGATACCATAATATTCAATCCTCCTTATCTGCCGTTAGATAAACGAGAACCTTTAGATTCAAGATTAGCAACAACAGGAGGAAAACATGGTTATGAAACTTTACATCGTTTTTTTAATGATTTAAACGACCATTTAACTAAGAATGGAATTGCTTTGATAGTTTTTTCTTCTTTGACTAATAAAGAAAAAGTAGATGAGTTCATCATTAATTCAGGATTTACTTTTGAAATTCTAAAAGAGGAAAAAGTAAGTTTTGAAACTCTCTATTGCTATAAACTTAAACGAAATTGGTTATTAAGCGACTTATTTGATAAAAATATTGTAAATATTAAAGAATTAATAAAAGGTCATCGAGGAATTGTTTTTACTGGAATTTATAAGAACAAAAAAGTCGCAATTAAATCTCAAGTATTAAACTTGAGAACAACAACGATTGACAGAGAAGCTAAACTAATTGTTAAGCTGAATAAATCAAAAATTGCTCCAAAGATATTATTTAGCGGTCATAATTATTTTGTCTATGAGTTTGTTGAAGGGGAGTTAGTCATTGATTATCTTAAGCACGCTTCTAAAAAAATGGTAAAGAAACTGTTTTTAGAAGTTTTAAGGCAGTGCAGAGTTTTGGACAAAATGCATATAACTAAAGAAGAGATGACAAATCCTTACAAACATATTATTGTAAATAAAAGAGTTGTTTTGATTGATTTTGAACGTGCGCATTATGATTCTTTTCCGCAGAATGTGACGCAATTCTGCCAGTATATCATGAAGAACAAAGATATATTGAAATGTCAGAAAATGAATATTGATAAAGAGAAATTAATCAGACTGGCAAGGCAATACAAGTCAAGACAGACAAAAGAGAATTATAATAAAATTAAAGGCTTAATACTTGCCCTTTAGCCAGTTCCAGAATTTTTCGAATATGTTTTTCCCTTTTATGACGCATTTTTGGCTTATGCACTCTTTTTCTTTTCCGCAGTCTGTATTCTTGCTGCAACATTCCTGTATTTTGATATATGTGCAGCTTCCTTCGGTGTAATAGTCTTTAGTGCATGAATTATAGTCTTCGCACTTGGAAAGGCAGGTGTGTCCCATGGCGAATTGGCTCGGCGGACAGGAAATCCATTCACAGATATTATTATAACATCTTTGCTGATTTACGCAGTCATCGTTTGATCCGCAGCTTATTCCGGGGCATTCCACTGCTGCCATGGTTTTGTCATAATAAATTGTGTTTGAAGGCCAGCTTAAAGTTATGATGTATTTTCCTGTTGTGAAAATATCGTTTGTTGTCCTGAATCTCAGCCAGCTTTTGGACAGTAAATCATTATCTGTGTAGTTTTCTGCTATCTTGTAGTTATCTCTGTAAAGCCATTCTCCTATTAATGGTGCTTTAAATTCATTGTTTGAAGCGTTTATCAAAATATCTGAATACTTTACTATTCCTCCTTCGTGAGTTATGTCAAGAATGATTGTTCCGTTTTCTGTGCAGTTCGCTTTCTTTATCTGGAATATGACTCCCGGTTCCGGGAAACGGCTTGCATTTGCTGAAACTACGGATAACAGAACAATTATTACCAAAACGCCCCATTTCATATTAAATAATGAGTGAAGGTTGCTTAAATAGATTACTAAAACATTAGAATTATTAGTTTTTATGTGATTATGCACAAAATTAGCGTCAACATAGAAAGCAACGCCATTTACTGAGCGATGGGTAAGATATGATAAACGAAGCTGAGGGGGTAGCAACAGTGAAGCCAAAGAAAAGTGAAGCTTTTCTTGGTGCAGCGAACCTACGGTTCGATTGCGCTGTGCACAGCTCGGCTTTGCCGAGATTGTGTGTGATAAATACTCATTACATCGCGAGTCAGCGTTGCTTTCAACGGTTTTTATTTTATTATTATTAAAACGAAAATTCGGCAGGGGTGCGGCAGAGAACCAATTGTAGGATATTGTATTTTAAATCCTGCTAAAGCAATGTTTAAATATCAGTTGTCTGTTGTCTGAAACATGAAAGCTTATTCATTTGAATACAAGGATAAAGGAAAAACAGTAAACTGCATTTACATACCTGGAATGAATATCGTTGCGGGGTTTAAGGATTATTACAACAAAAAAGGTGTCATTGTCCAAAATGCAGCAACTGTCTCTGACGCTAAAAGCGCATCTGTGAATAAAGAATCATTTGATTTAAGCCGGGAAGATGTTATTAAAATAATGAAATTCCAGAGAGCAGGTGCGATTAAATTAGAAGATTATTTTGATGAGTCTGAGAAAGGGCCTGCTAAAATTCAGACTCTTGTTAAAATTCTGACTGGAGAATCAAGATACGAAGGATTGCTGCATAAGATATGGAGATGCATTAATTTACTGCCGAAGAATTATGATGTTGATTAAACAGTCTTTTCTTCAATGGAATCAGGAGTTATAAATTGAGCCTTTCCTGTAACACTTGTTTTCCTTACATTCCAGGATACGAATAAGTTTCTCGCAAGAAGTTCTACATCGCTGTCTCCGACTTCCTCCGCTTCATTATAAGCATTTTGACACTCTCTGATATATCTTATCACTTCAGGAGCATCAGCGCACATTTTATGTGCATCGTATGCTACCTTGAGCTCTTTATCTTTCTTAAGAAGATAATCAATTCTTTCTCCTTGGTTTGGCAGTTTCATTTTAGTTTTCTCCTTTAAATTAAAATATCCAGATTGTTTTCCTTTTATGTTCATCAGACAGGTCTTTTAGTACAACTTTTGCTATAATTAATTTAGAAAATAGATTAGCCTCCTTATTGTCTTTTAGAACTCCGGGCGGATTCATTTTCTTTTCCAATTCCGAGATTTTCGTTTCACATATGTTTGACATTCGTTCATATTTCATTACTTTGCTTGCATTATATCCAAAATTTGCAGCGTAAGCAATAGCCGCTGTCAAAATGCAACCTTTTAAGTATTTGTTCATTTTTAATCTTCCGTCTAACTATCTCGTCTATATCTCGTCTAGAACACCTTCAAACTAATATAAATATCTATTCTTTCTTGACTTTCTTCTTAGTCTTCTTTATTTCTTTCTCTAAGTCTAATTCATCAAGCAATTCTTTGTATCTGTTTCTGATTGTAACTTCTGTTACACCAGCAACATCTGCAACTTCTCTCTGAGTCCTTTTTTCTCCGTGTATCAATGCAGCAACATAAAGTGCTGCAGCAGCAATTCCTGTTGGGCCTCTTCCAGAAGTCAATTCCTGCTTCTGTGCAATATCCAATATCTCCACTGCGTGTGACTGCGCTTCTGGTGATAACTTCAAAGATGAAGCGAAACGAGCAATATAATCTGACGGATTTGAAGGCAATATTTTAATGCCTAATTCTCTAGTAATAAATCTGTAAGTCCTTCCTATTTCTTTTTTCTCTATTCCGGAAGCTTCAGATAGTTCATCTAATGTTCTAGGAACGTCATGTCTCCTGCAAGCCGCATACAACGAACCAGCAACAACAGACTCCATTGATCTTCCACGTACTAATCCTCTCTGGACTGCCAAAGTGTAAATTCTTGCTGATTCTTCCTCAACCATTTTAGGCAACTTCAAATAAGAACTAACTCTCTTCAATTCAGCTAATGCTAGTTTCAAATTTCTTTCAATAGCTGTAGAAATCCTATACTGCCATTTTCTTAATCTAAAGAATTTATTCCTGTCTTTTGAGCCTAATTGGAATAAATCTGTTTTTTGACCAACTTCTGTACCTAATCCCTGGTCATACTGTGTGTAAGTCATTGGTGCTCCAGCCCTTCTCTTGGATTCACCCTGTTCAGAATCGAATTCTCTCCATTCCTGAGAAAAATCAATCATTTTTTCTTCTAAGACTAGTCCGCAGTCTCTGCAAATCACTTCTCCCTTATCCCTATTTGCGAAAAGATTTTCTCCTCCGCATTCTGGGCATTTCTTCAGTTGTGTGCTCATTTTTCAGCTCTTAGTGTGTGTATTGTGCGATGGCTTCAAGATTTCTTGAATTTTCCGGTGCACGATGCTGTTTTTCAGCCCTTGCTTTTGCATCATTGTGAACTAAACTGCAGGCATATTGTATCATACCCTTGAGCCCGTATTCACCTTTCGCAATATAACATAGGTTACTGATGTGGTCTAAAATCCCCATTTTTGTACCCCCCAAATGACAACTATTATAAGTCTATCTGTTGAAGTTATATATAAAGCTTGTGTATTGTTTATAAGAATTTCGCAAAAGTTAATTATTTTCAGTATGGAAGATAATTAATAGAAGTTTACCAAGACTGGATTTTGACATATTTTCTTTTCTCTAGTAAATCATAGTCAGAATCCTTGGCTAATAAAATATTACAGCCTGTTATTTTTGCAGTTGCTGCCACAAACGCATCCATCAACGGAAGTCCAAATGAAAGGGATATTTTAGCAGCCTCCTTAGAGACTTCTCTGTCTGGCATGTAGAATTTAACTTTATTTGCTCTTTCCAGAAATGAAAAAAAAGTATCTATTTCGTTTTCGGAACGGCCTTCTTGGAAAAGTTTCTTTATCGTTTCGGCGTAAGAAATAATAGGGATAATTACCCAATCTTTTCCTACTTCTGCCCCTTCTAAAATGGTTTTTGCCTTATTATCTTTTCCAAATAATTTTAATAAAAACCAGGTATCAGTGCAGTAATACATTTTTATCTATGCTCCTTTGCCCTCTCTTGTTCTACTTCTCTCCAAGCTTTTTCAGCATCAAAAGGAGGAAGCTTTTCTAGAAAATCAAATAACTGATCAGCCGAAGTCTTCTTTTGAGGGACCTTCTCTAATATTGTGCTTCCTCCGGGCATATGAGTAATCACAAAAACATCATCCTCTCTAAACCCATCTTCATCTCTTATCTTCTTAGGCAGAGTGATTTGGCCTTTTTTTCCTAATCTTACCTTATCAACAAAAAATTTATGTTTTTGCATGTTTATATTTAAAATATCGGAATTTATAAGTTTTTCGGAAATTCGGTATAATTCCGACATTAATGATGAAAAATATCAGATTGAATAACTTACAATACAGAAAATAATTAACTAAGAACTATGACGGCGTCGCCCGGATTTGAACCGGGATATCCTTACGGAAATCGGTTTTCAAGACCGACGCAGTACCGGGTTGTGCCACGACGCCATAAGTTTCTTTTGGAAGCTCTTTCTATTTAAAGATTGTCTTGTCTTACTATTGTTATCACTATGTAGTTACTACAAATAGAAACATTTATATAGTATTATTACTACTGAATAGTAAGTAATTGGGTGGTTAAGAAAAATGAACGAAACACAAACAAAAGAACAGGAACTGAAGAAAATCAAATGGGCCATTAAAATGCAGGCTAAATACAGCTATCCTGAACAGGATGAAGGTAATTAAAAATGAGTCCAACGGCAATACAAACAGAACAAAGAACTATTTCTAACTTAGATCCAGCTCTGTCTTTGGATAAATTAGTTGAAGTAGAGCCTCAAGGAAGTTATTCGAGGCGTTTTGAATGCAAAGGAGTTGATGTTCCTGGAGTTTCAAGCACAGCTTTGAAAGATACAGGAATATTTGTTGTTGAAGCAAAGGAAAGCTGCGTAAAAGTAACTTATGATAATTTAAACGGAAAAGCATACGGATTCATAATTGATCCTGAGCGTATAATTCCTTTTCTTGACAGTTACAATACATTCGAAGGATATCATCCAAATTCAAGAGAAGTGAACAGGGAAAGGCCGAGATCAATTGATTTGAGAAAGGTTGTAACAGCTCATCTGAATTTATTGGATACTTTGCCGAGTGATGTAAAAGACAAATTGAGGGGAAGATTATGATTGAGTTTCCAAATATGAAAAATATGCACTACGAGTTTTATGCAGGAGTCTTTGAGAGCCTTGAGGCCGAAGGGATAAAAGCAAAGCTTGTATGCGAAAGGGTAGATGATTCTTCTCCCGTCGGAGTATTCTACATAGATGACGATGTGGAGAATGCATGGAGATCAATACCTCTTGCGCTTAGAAAATTCGAATTATCTATGAAAGACAGAGGAAGATACAGCATGATTACGGGAAGAGATTCGCTCGGACAGAACAGATTCATGATATTTTACGGAAGAGATATTCCGGAAACATTGCAGCAGGCGCTTGCAGACAGGGAAATCAGCAAAAAGACAGTGAATTTAATGCCTTCTTATTCGGGTTCAGAGGAATTTGCGCTTCTGACAAATGATGGGGACAGGTTAAATTAAAAATGGAAAGAAATACTCAGGCTACACTGGATTTAATTGTTGCCGGCGCAACCGCAGCATTGGGAGCAGTCATCTCGGGAACAGCAGGCAGCGAGGTACTTTCAAAGTTGAAAAAGGTGTACGAGATTGGAATCGACAAATTGGACATTAGCAGGCTGCAGGATACAGCACTATCGCTGGGGATTACAGGAGTGCTTGGTGCATTGACTTTTTATATGGCTTATGAGGCAGCAAGATTATGGAAAGAACGGAAAGGTTATAATACAAAATGAAACACAGAATATCAATATCAATAAGCGAACAAATCTTGCTTAAATTAAAAGAAAGAATGAGAAACGAAAGAATTGCAAATCAAAGTTCAATAGTTGAAAAAGCAGTTGAGAAGTTCTTGGAGTAATCAGTTATGATCAAATCCTAATCCTTCTTTGTAATAGACTTCTATAAAACTAATCAATAATGAGAATATCAATGGCCCTATAAGTATTCCGACTGCTCCGAACAAGTATAATCCTCCTATGATTCCGACTAAAATCAAAACAGGATGCAGTCTGACGCGGTTTCCGATGATTCTTGGCTTGAGTATGTTGTCAATCGTTGATATCACAAACACTCCCAGCAGCAATAATATTATCGCCTTGTTAGTTTCTCCTGCAAAGAAAAATGAGACGGCTGCAGGAAGCCAGATGATTGGCGTTCCCAAAAATGGAATGAATGCGAAGAATGCCATCGCTATTCCAGCTAAAATTGGCGTCGGTGCTCCTAAAAAGTAGAATATCGTCCCGCCTAACGCTCCCTGGATTAATGAAGTTATCAGCTGTCCGTAAAGTGTAGCGTGCGTAAAGTTCGCAAATTCACTCATTATATGATCAACATGATGTTTTTTAAGAGGAATAGATCTTCTTGATTTTTCTACAATCACAGTTCCATCTAATAAGAAATAATAAATAACAAAAAACATCACGAACAGATTGATGAGAAGCACAGGCAGATTAACTGCAAAATCTGATGCTTTGCTTATCACATATGTTGAAATCTTGCTTATTGTATCTTCAATATAGAATTTGACCTGCGGATCCTTAAGCCCATTGATTGCATTGTTCGTCAGCTCACAAAATGGCCTTGGATTCTCCTCGCAGTTAATAGGTTCTATATTTTCTGATGTCAGTTTTTGTTTTGTCGTAATGAACAGGGTATATCCCTCTTTTGTGATTGTATTAGTAATGATATATGCCGGGATTATCGTTACCAAAAGTATTATTATTATTACAATTCCTGCGGCTATTCTTCTGCTGTTTGTTTTTGAAGCTATGTATCTATAGATTGGATAGAATAAGTATGCAAGTATTGCTCCGCTTGCGATGGATACGAATAGAGGCTTAATGATAAAGAAGGATAATGCTATGAGTGTAATCAATACTATCAAAAAGAAGTTTTTTGAGAAATTATTGTTCACAGCCATAATGTGATTTATATACTTTTTATTTATAAAGCTATTGATTATTACGGTTGGTAATTTTGCCCGGGAGGGACGTGGCTCAACAGCGAAGGTACGGCAGTTTACTAAATAAGAAAGGGTCAAACTGGCGGCAAAAACGTTTTTTAATTTATAGTAATTAAAAACGAAAATCATGCCGGGGTGCGGCAAACCCTTTTATTGATTATACTGCATCCTTGAGTACTGCAGCAGCTGCTTAAGATAAACGAAAGTCTGGTCAAAATTAGAAATAGCCTTAAGCCTTGTTTTTGGGTCAATGACTATTGTCCCTGTTCCCAGCATCCTGTCAAGAAAGTTTTTCTTAAAGTTAAGTTCCTGAATAACATTGAACATAAAATACTGCTGTTTTGCCCCCTCAATCTGGATTCTGTTTCTGTATATTGAGTACTGCATCTTTGAAGCCTGAAGATAAGTGAGCAAAGACTGGACTATCACTGACAGGCCAAGCACTGCTGCAATCAGGATGTTTATGCTGCCCGGTATTGAAACTCCCAATAACGTGACATTAATCAATATTCCTGCGTAAAATAAAAATGCCAGAAAAACAGTCATTACGATACTTGGAATAAGGATTCTTGCTGCATTGGGCCTTATTATGTATTCAGGTATGTCTGCCATCGTTAATATGAACCTACCCGGAATCGAACCGGGATATCGACCACGTCAAGGTCGTGTTCTAGCCATTAGACCATAGGTTCTTAATATTTAGAAGCTGATATGTATTTTATAAAGGTTACTTTATCCCCAAATCAATCTTAATCCTAAGAATAACATCAATCCAACTATCAGTGTCGCGACTGATATTCCGATTCCAACAGGGACTGAAGCGTCTTTCGGAGGAATGATTTCTCCGACTATTTTGATTATGCCGTTTTTAAATTTAGGTTCAGGAGCTGATAATGACTGAGTCATTCCGTCTTTCAATGTTAATTTCAATTTCATCAATGACTGTCCTTCATTTACTGCGTTGAACTGAATGTCTTCTATTGAAAGCATAAGTATCCTGTTCTTGATTGTGAAATCATACGTGTCTGCTTTTATCCCACTTCTTCTTTCGCTTGTTGGGCTTATCTTGAATGTGAAGCTGTCTGCTCTGAATTTATCAACAATAAGATTATATGATGTTCCCTGATAATCAAATATTAATGAGTCAATAGGCCTGATTGTTCTTGTTAATATAGGATCTTTTGTTATGTCCCAGAAGAATGTCTGAGGGCCTATCGTGCTTGGGCCTGTTATGATTATTCCTGAGCTTCCGCCGCTTCCTCCTGAACTTCCTCCAGGACTGGATGGTGGAGGTGGTGGTGGAGGCGGCGCAACTGTTCCTATTGGAGTCAATGAAAAGTTTCTGCTAGTTGTCGCTCCTGCGGATAAGACTACTGAAAATGTCTGGTCATTAAATCCTGCCAGTGATGCTGTCGCATTGTAAATTCCTGCGTTTGTTCCTATTGAGTAAAATCCTGTTCCATCTGTTGTATTTTCATTAATAGTTCCTCCGGCTCTTGTTAATCTTACAAGTGCTCCGGATAAAACAGATCCTGTGCTGTTTCTTACATAACCATTTATAGTTGCTGTCGTTACAGATACAGATAATGTAAAGTTTTTATTCACATCTGCTCCGTTAATTGTTACAGTGCTTGTATAAGTGCTAAATCCTGATTTTGTTGCCTGGAATGTATACGTCCCATTTAGTGCATTTAATGAATATGCGCCAGTTGCATCTGTTGCTGTTTGATAAATAGTGGCTCCGCTTTGTTTAAGCTGCACATTTACTCCTGACTGACTGTTTGTTTCGTTTCCTTTCAAAATATAAGATTTTATTGGTCCCAATGAAAAATCAAAGTTTGACATATCGGCCGAAACAAATGTTGTAACAATCTGCGGATTAAAGCCAGAAGCTGAAACTGTAAATGTCTTTAATCCTGTTCCAACATCCGATATATAAGTCCCGGCTGCGCTTGAATTTGTCCAATTTGCCGGAGTTCCTCCTATTGTATTTATTACGTCAATATATGCATTAAATATAGGGTTAGTTAATGGGTTCAGATCTCCTGAATTTCTTACTGTTCCGGATACAGAGAAAGCAAACGTCATAGTCATAGCTAGCAAAAATACCGCCAGCATTGGAATTAGTTTTATTGTTTTCATATTTGGTAAATATTTTTATCTGTCAGTGTTTGTCCTGAATTAACTGAAATTCCGCTAAGGGGGAATACCTGCGTATATGTCGGTGTCTTTATTGTCGCAGTAATGTTATAAGTAAACCCTGCCGTGATTGATAACCCGTTTATTTGGTAATTTCCTGATGCGTCTGTCTGTACAATTTGAACTGCACCATCGATCGGTTTTAATATTGTTACATTAGTTATGATTGGAGTCGTTCCGTCAAGTCCGCTCAATACTCTTCCGCTGATTGCCGCGCTTGAAGCTGACGGTGTTAATTGAACATCTCTTGTGTTTGCTCCGGCATTAATCGTAATAGAATTGCTTGAGTCAACAAAGCTTGGTTTTGTAACAACAAGAGTATATGGTCCGTTATTTACACTGGTGAAATTATATTTTCCATCCTGGCCGGTTGTTCTTGCTGCGATTACAGCTAAACCTTGCCTTAATTCAACTGTCGCTTTGTAAATATTATTGTTTAGATCAGTAATTGTTCCTGACAGGTTTCCAAGTGTTGGAAGCGAGACTAGTGTTATGTTTCTGTATGTTGTATTAAATTCAGCAACTGGAACATTAAGTATCGTTTGATCTAAGAATCCGGGTTTTGTTACTAACAATGAGAATATTCCTGTTCTTACCGGAATTGTATATGTTGGATTTGATGTTCCAGATGCAAGCGTTTCTGTGTTATTTTTAACAAATATATTCGCTCCGCTTAATCCTAACAAACCATCAAACACATAGCCGGCAATTGTTCCATTTTGAACAACATTAGCTACTGTTATTGTTATTGTTTCCTGGTCAATAGATGTTCCGTCTGTTACATTGAATGTGATTGAATATGCTCCTGTTTGAGTGAAGCTCGGAGTCCATGTGAATGTTCTTGCTGTAGCATTTAATACATTGAATACTGCTCCCGATGGCAAAGTTGTTGTGGAGAATGTTAATGTGTCTAATTCAGCATCTGTCGCGCTTACTGTGAAAGTCAATAATTGGTTTTCATTTGTATTCTTATTTCCGATTGGAGCCAATACTGGCGGGCTGTTTACAGGGATTATTGGAGGACTTACTAATGTTCTTGTCAGATTGCTTACAACAGTGTTATTCACGTTCTTTATCGTTGCATTATCCTGCGTTAAAACAATTATTCTGTATGTTGTGTTTGCTGTTAATCCACTAATTGTGTAAGTATTATTTAATTTTGGCAAAGTTAAATTTACAATCGGCGTTAAGGTTACAAATATCGAAATCTTTGTGCTGTTGAAATCAGCATCTTGAGGATTTGTCCAGTTCCATCTGATTGTTGAATTTGTTACATTTTGCACAAGTAAATTAAATACTGAAGCAGGAGATATTGTATCTGCAATTGTCGGACTTGCCGATGTTAAGAATGAATTGCCTGCCACTGAACAAACACTGTTTGCGCATGATGTTACGTTGAGATAATAAGTAGTGCTTGGCTGCAAGTTTGATATTGATCTGTTATGTGCAAGAACAGAGTTATCTATGAACGCAGTAGTTCCCAGACTCAAACTTGTTCCATATTTTACTGAAGTATTCGAAGGAATATCTGTCGTCCAATTAATGCTTGCTGATTCATTAGTTATACTTGCAACAACTATTCCTGAAATCAAAGGAGCGCCAGGAAGAGGATTTGTATTTGTTGTGAATGTTAATGTACCGTTTATTTTTTCATTTCCAAATACATCGTACGAAGATATGTTGAGATAATAAGTTGTGCTTGGAAGTAAATCAATTATTGTTATGCTGTGCAGCAATCCAAATGCAGGATTTCTTGTGAATGTTCCAAGGCTTTGTAATAATCCGTAATTTACTGTCGAATTTGCATTTTCATTAGTTGTCCAGTTAATCACTGCTGATTCATTTGTCAGTCCTGAATAATTTATTGCTGAAATTATTGGGGCGATAGTGTCATTGATAGGCGGAGCTGTTGCATTTACGATATTAACTGTTCTGTATGCAAGATTATTTGCGGGCGTTGCATCAGCGAATCCTACTATCGTTACATTCAATGTTATGTTATGCAGTCCAAGCGGAAGCACAGATGCATTAAATACAACTGGCGGTGTGGAAAATGATGAGCTTATATTTCTCAGATAATCTGCAAGTTGTACAGAACCAGCATATACAATGACACGTGTCGTTTCATTAAGCGGCCCGTCATTTATGATGTTGTATTGCAAGGTGTAGTTTTGCCCACGCATCAGATTAGTTATTGGAACAGCTGGCATAATTTCTGTTCTGTTTGATATTCTAATCCCATTGAATGAAGTAGGGAAAGTAGTAGAAATCCTGACATCATGAATTACAGGAGCTCCTGTATTATTATAATATATTGCAGCAATGCTTCCATTTCCGGTTACAATCATATTTGTTGAGATTGTGAAGTTATTAACAACTCTTATTCCTCCCGTCGCATTCCATCTTAAGAAGCTGAATCCATTCGAAGGAGTAAAGCTCAATGCGTATGTGTTGTTTGTAATCAATGTAGTATTTGGCAATGTGAATGAAACCGCATTGAATGTTATGTTTCCTCTATTTATCGTTGCTGAACTGTTCTGAACTGAATCAAATAATATTGAATAATTTTTTGGAGGAAGAATAGGGGCATTTCTTACATTTATTATTGTAGGCCCGGCTTGGTCTGTGCTTCCGTCTGAATCAGTAATAAGAAGGAATATGCTTTTGTTACCAGGAGTTGAATACGTATAGTTCTGTGTAGCGTTTCCTGCTCCAAATATCCATTGATAAGCTACAATAGTATCCGGGAATGAATATGATGTGCTTATGAATGTTATAGGCTGTCCTGTAATTGTGTCATTTGTTGAGACTGTGAAATTAGCGAAAGGACCAATGTCATTTACAATTATTGTTTTTGTTACAATGCTTGTGCTCCCATCAATATCAGTTACTGTCAGATTTACATTAAATGTTTTGTTGCTAAGATATTGATGTGAATTATTCTGAAGAACAGATGTTGAACCGTCTCCGAAATCCCATAGCCAAGCAATTATGCTGTCCCACGGTGTTGCAGAAATATCATTGAATTCAACGTATTGTCCTTCGTTTAATGTTGTAATATTAGTTGTAAAATTTGCTGTTGGCGAAAGATCGTTGATTGTAATATTTTTAACTGCAGAGCCAACCGAACCATCAATGTCTGTCATGCTCAAATTTAAAACATAAGTTCCATTATTTGTTCTTAAATTAGTTATGTTGAGTGTTGAATTCAAAATTAGTGCTCCATTAAGATACCATTGCCATGAAGCGATAGGATCGTAACTTGCTGTTAAATCTGTAAAGTTTACAAAGCCACCCTCATTAAAAGTATTTGATGTTATGCTGAAATTAACAATAGGATTCCTATCTGCAATTACAATTTGTGCAGTTGTCGTTCCTTGTCCATTATTAGAATCAGTTGCAGCGAATGTTACAGTGTAAGTTCCGTTATTCAGATAAATATGATTTGTATTCTGTGAGTTTGATGATGCTCCGTCTCCAAAGTTCCATGAGTAAGAAGTTATTGTGTCATAATCGACATTATCTGATGCTGTTCCTGTGAAATTTATCTGTGTTGAGCCTTCAGTTCCGTTCTGGAATGAAGTAATTGAAGCAACAGGAGGAGTATTTGTTATTGTGACTGATGCCTGTCCGACAGGAACATTATATCCCGGAATATTTGCTAATACCTGGCAGTTCCAGTTTTGAAGCGGAGAAGTTACTGCATTTGAAATTGTATTTGTTGTATATGCCTGTTGCTGCCATGTGTTCCCAACTTGCAAGAACCACTTGTAAACATAAGCAGCAGAATTTCCTCCGGTTATTCCGCATACTAAATTTACGTTAGAAGCAGCAGGATTTGGCGTTATTGCAACCTGCGCAAAAGCACTAACGCTAAATAAAATCAAGAACAATGCAAAAATAGATGAAAATTTGTTAAATTTCATGATTATTTTGTCTTTTTCCTTGCTCTTTTTGCAGGAGTTTTCCTGATGGGTTTTTTAGCAGCAGGCTGTAAAATAGTCGCGCTCATTGCTGCTGGACTGAGCACAGCAGGTTTTTCAGATGCGCCATAGCTTGTAGAACTTGGCTCAAGCACTGTTGAACTTAATTTTGCTGTGTTTGGAACATATGCTGTTGAAGTTACTTTTCCGGTATCAAGATGATACGTCAATATTCCGCCAATGTATGTTCCATTTGATGTTTCGTCAGATTTCTTTGCAGATGCGAATCCGGATGAATTGCTTATTCCGCCGTAAACTCCTGCTGAAAATCCGTGGAAATCAGGCGACAGCCATCCAAGTTCAATTCTTTTCAGTCTTTCATCAGATGTTTCTTTTACTCCTGAATTGTCATATGCTCTTAGAAGGTCTTCAAATTCAATCCTTCCAGCAAATTTGGCCCACTTGTGAAGATTTACTATCGCTTCAAGCCTTAGCAATCCTGATTCTCTTTCGTAGTTATTTATTGCAGTTGGTAATGTCATGTTAAAGCTCGGAATTGAAACGTCTGATTTTGCTTCTCCTGAAGTTGCTGCTTTCCTGTATATTATCTCAACAGCAACTTTTTCAGTGTCAATTCCTGCACCGGCTGAATATTCAAGTCCTGATGCATTTTCAGTTTGCTCAATAAATAATATATCGTGAGGGCCTTTCCTGCTTCCAGAAGATTTTCTGTAGCCAATCCCTGCATTTGCAGAGAAATCTATATTTTTCCAAGGGAATATTCTTTTGTACTGCGCTCCAAATGATATATCACTTTCTGATACATCTGATTTTCCTACTTTTCCAACTGTATCAATTTCGTTTTCCAAAGAAGCTGATGTTATTTTTAATTCAACGGGCAGTGAAACTTCATTATGTCTAAGGAATCTTACTCCTGGAGCAACTCTTGAATATAGAACCGTTTGGCTTCCTGTTGATGTCGCTGGAAGAAATGAAGCTCCTGACTGAGCTTTTGAATTCGCTTCATATGAGCCAGGCAGGAATCTTGCGTCTGCATCAAATAAAAATGAATCTATGAAAGGACTTGAGGATGTCTTAGTTTTCTTTGCTGGTTTTGGAATAGTAGTGGTGGGCGCCAGAGTAGAGGCAGCCGTTTCATCTGAATCATATGGATTTCCGTGTTCGTCAATACCAACTTCTGAATAAGCATTGCCCGCATAAAGAATTCCTGACAGTGCCAAAGGCATAATTATAGCTTTTTTGTAATTGTTCATGACATACCCCCAGTATGGATTTATCTATCCCAACCCCCTGCTGATTTCATATACTTCACGTATATAAATGTTTTCTTTATTTAGCATTCATTAGTGGTTACAGTACTTACTGTGCTTATTAAATATTTTCCATACTGAAAATAATAAATGGAGTGAGAAAAAGCCTCCGGTAAGGCCTTATTCAAGGCTGAGAAAGAATGAAATCCTAAAGCTTTCCTATTGCCTCAAGTAATTCCCTATACTCCTGAATTGTTTGTTTTATTAGTTTCTTTTTATCTTCTGAATTCACGAATTTCCCCTCCCATTAACCAGTTCTTAATTTCCGTATCTTTATAATAATCTTCCCTAATGCCTTGCAAAACCTCATCATTTTCTTTTCTATTCCTGACTCCCAGCTCTTTTTTATTTATTCTTAAAAATATGATAACGGCTTCGACAGCAGTTCTTCTATTGGCGCTTGCAAATATATGTTCCTTGACTACGTCTTTCAGAAGGGTTACAGCCTTCTCAAATAAGTCTCCTTCTGTTCTTCTATAATTCGTTGAAACATCCATCAACTTTTTTTGACTCAATATTTGGTGTTTGTCTGCTTTTTTCACAGGCAGATTCTCGATAATATCTTTATTTATTTCTACAATATCTTTGTAATCTAAATATTCGATTTTAGTCAGCTCTCTTCTTTCTTTGTCCCAGTAAGGGCTCTTGCAATGAGGACACATCTTTGGAAGCTGCTCTTTTCTCTGTATCCATTCCCAATAGCATCTTTTACATCTTAACTTACTTATCATGATAATATTATTATGATAATAGTATATAAACCTTCTTATTTTTCGGTTGAGTTCGTATAAAAGCCTCCGGTGAGACTTGCACTCACGACCTGCTGCTTACTAGGCAGCCGCTATAGCTACTAAGCCACGGAGGCGTTGATTATTATTAAAAAGTGCGGGGGAAGGGAGTCGAACCCTCGAAGACACTAAGTCACAGGATCTTAAGTCCTGCGCATTTGACCACTTTGCTACCCCCGCATTAAAGGGATAAGAAATTAGCTTCAGATTTTCTTTATAAACATTTGCAGGAAACATCGTTGCAGCGACATTTCGCAGAGCTCCCCGGTCAAATTCTCGTATTAATAATTATTAACTAAAAAATTAGAATTAGCTGAACTTAACTTTTTAGAATTAAGCCATTTCCTTGTATCTTTCCAGATTCAAATAAGCTTTCAGTTCAGAATGCAGATTCTTGACATCATTCATCACATCTTTTTCCATCCTGTTTATGTAATCTTTATTGACGTATTTGTTGAACAAGGTTCTTGTGAAAAACTGCCATGGCTTTGATTCCAGCCTGTTTTTGACATCTGTTGCTAAAAACACATCTATGCTTACGAATAATTCCCCTTTGTTAATTTTGAATTCCTGCTTATTCTTCTTCACTTTTGTTTCGATTAGGTTTTTGATGATTATCCTTACATTCACTTCAAATCTCGCATAGGTGCTTATTTCTTTTATCGGCATTATTTCTATGTCTATGAATTTTCCTTTCTCTGTAACTCTTTCGACATGCTTGATCTCATTCTTATCATAGCCGTTCTGTCTGAACCAGTCATCAATTAATTTAAAAAAATCTGCCGCGTCAAATAATCCTTCATATCCAAGATTCAAATCGCTGACCAGTAATTTTCTTTCCATTTTTTAATATGCCGAGTATTTGGCCTCCATTTTTAATTCCTCTTTAATCTTTGTCTGCAGCTTGTACATCTCATAATATATCTTGTCCAGCTGCTCCTGGACATAGCCGTGCATTATGTACTTATGCATAAAATCGCGTGCTTTCTTCTTAAACTTTTTGTCCCATTTGCTCTGCCAGTCAAGTTCAACAGAAGGAGAAAGCTCAATTGTCATCATTCCCGTCCTGTTTTTCTTCTTTTTATGCCCGTTTTCAGAAACTTCTATGTCTTCTATGTGATAAGCATGGATGTGGATGACTAAAAGATGTTTCACATAGCCTGATTCATCCCTTTCAATCTCCGCTTTCAATTCTCTTTCATAGCCGTAAGTTCCGGCTTTTTTGACATTGTTTCTTTCATAATAATCAAATTTCTTGGAGAATACCCAGCCCGTTATCATGCTGTAAAGCTCATTCCAGTCAAAAACACCCTCGAATTTTATCCTGGTGCTGCTGCCTTTAATTACTTCAGACATAACTTAAAAGTCCCGTCTGAGCTTTATAAAGATTGCTCTGTTTTGAGTTATGTTAGCTAAACTTGGCAAGCAAGGGTCGAACCGGTGGCAAAAACGTTTTTTGTTGTTAATAATTAAACGAAAATGATTTGACCTAGGCACGGAGACATAGTTAGAACTAAACAAATTATTTATTGCATTCGTTGCACAGCAAAGAATCATTATTTTTTATTAATCTGTCAGAATAGTTTCCGCAGTCAGAACATAATCCTTCATTCATTATCGGCTTGTGGGGCTCTTCTCTTATCTCAAGCTTGTCCACCAGCAGGTCAAAAAGCTCAGGTTCAATCTTAAGAACATCTTTTTGCGTCAGCAGTCCAAGCATGACATCCCCGTCCATGACCGGCAGCTGCTTGATATTTCTGTTTGCCATAAGAGTTATCGCATCAAATATATCTTTTTCAGGAGAGATAGTGATTAAATTCTTCTCCATGTGATTTTCAATCTTTGTTGTCAAAGGGTCTGCTCCTTTTGCGATTATCTTCCTGACTATATCCTGGTCAGTGATTATGCCGAGAAGTTGTGAGTCTTTTTTAACGAGAAGGCTTCCAAGCCTTTCTTTATTCATGATATCGGCACATTCTTTGATGGTAGCTTCAGGAGAAATTGAGATTGGTGCTTTTGTCATCGCATCGCATACGCGATAGCCTGTTTTCATAACAATTCACCCCAATATTGTGTAGGTATTGAATTATATAAAGGTGTTGTATATACTTTCTAATAAGAACTTAATTATTCACAAGAATCTCGACATTCTTTCCGAATATTTCTTTCAGATTCTCAAATACGGGCTCTTTGATGAATGTTTTCTGGAAAGATTTTACTTTGGACATATGCTGCTCTAATTCTTCCAGGCTTGAATCTTTCAGGGAGCCAAGGCTTCCGTCCTTGTTTATCGCTGCTTTCCTAATCTCTTTTTCTTTAGCATCCAAATCCATTGTTATGAAAGCCCAATCTTCAAGCATGATTATCTCTCCGAATTTATTCCCGTATTTGAGCCTGACTTTTGCTCTTTCAATCTCAAATCCTCTTTTTCTTTGTATGAATTCTATGACTGTCCTGATAAATTCCCTCCCTTCCTTGTTCAGATTTTCAACTTCTGTTTTTGATACTTTGCTGTAATCTTTTGTTGCTTCAAGCAATTCCTTAAGCTTCCTGTATGTCTTTTGGGTCATCTTTCCGGTGTTGACGAGTTTTGTTCTGAACAGTTCGGCAATGGATTCCTCTGAAACATCTTTAACCCCCTCATTCATTAAAGCGTCCCTTGATACAGTTATTATGTTATCATGAGTTTCTTTCATGCCTTCTCTTATTTTTTTTGTTTCAATCTGGCCGAATAGTTTTCTTATTCTTTTTAAGTAATCATCGGTATCTTTCAGCATGCTGTCAAGTTCTTTTCCGGTAACTTCCTTGATTTTTCCATGCTCTATGTCCTTGAAGTATTTTCTTATTCTTTCAAGCATATCAACATACCTTTTTTCCAGCATTTTTTCCTTCTTGACAAATATCTCATCCATAAATCCAACAGTTTCTTTTGGAGTTGGAGGTGCAATTCCGTAAAGCATTAATGCTGCCTGGCTGGGATTTAATGTTGCGTAGTAAATATCAGTTCCGACTAAATTTTTCAGCTGTTCTTTGATTCTGCCGATGACCTGCTCTCCTGAGACCATGAAAAGATCAATCGCTTCTTTTGAAGGCCTGACTCTTCCCATCTGCAGCAGCTGCTTCCACGGCATGAATATCCCTCTGTCAAACAAAGGAACTCCGTCCCTCAGCAATGTATAGAAGACAGGATTTGCTTCCTTCAGCCCTTCCCAGAAATCTGTTAAAATGTAAGTCTGGATGTGGAACTGTTTTTGAACTCCGGTTAACTGCGATGCTTCAAAGCCCATGCTGTAAATTATCGACCTTAATTTGTCTTTCAATTCAGCTCTTGACATCCTTTTTACATCAGTATCATCAATTATGATGTAAACGTCAATATCATTTGATTTTTCCCCCCTGAACAAAGAACCTGCCGCAACATACGCAACGATATATTTCTCGAATTTATTCAGCACCATCCTTTTGTGGACTTCTGATATCTTGAATGCGCTAAGGACGTCATTTGGATCATAAACAGGCTGGCACTGCGCGACTGCCTCTAATATGTCGTATTTTGCATCTTCGCAGTTTACTTTTATTTCAGAAATGAGATGAATTTCAGGAAC
>Ga0208245_1000768_pt1 | contig 23477 bp, 19 predicted proteins | sample RifOxyC1_FD_184035 | JGI IMG/M metagenome (GOLD analysis project Ga0208245, IMG submission 184035) | Soil microbial communities from Rifle, Colorado - Rifle Oxygen_injection C1 (SPAdes) | ecosystem: Environmental > Terrestrial > Deep subsurface > Rock core/Sediment | place: Rifle, Colorado... | reverse complement strand
GCATAAATTACAACAGGAACATTCATATTTCCTTCTTTATCTAAAATATAAATATTTTCAGAAGTTTTCTTTAATTTACCCATAATAGAGTTTGTAAAACTTAATTTATATTGTTTGCTATTCAAGAATATAAATATTTATACTGATTATTCAGAAAGATAGAAGTGATTTATTAGCTTCAATTTTAGCTTTATCAGAAAATATTGTTATAGTTCTTCCCTTTTTCTTATAAAAAACAAATATATCATTGATATAAGTAAAGATGTAACAGCTAGATTCAATGCATTAAAGAAAGGCAATGATCTCTGTTCAGGGCATGGAAATTCTTTGCTTCCAGATGTACACCATGTTTGCTGAGGAGCTAAGCTCCCATTAGTGTAAAAAAGTTTTCTTTCCCATGATAAGATTAATGAATTTTCAGGTTCACTGCATTTGTCTATAACCTCATTCTTTGTTATTTCACATCTTCTTATATTTCCGCCAGAATCATCACATGGATCATCACTTATATAACTATCAATACATTCGTTGTTTTTCCATTTACACCCACATCCACCATAATATTTGCAGGTATTAAGATTAACATATTCCTGGTCACAGAAATTTCCTACATTTAATCCAGAATTTTCTTCAATAGAATCTTTAACTAAGTTTAAATTATAACTACTACATTCACTTTCAGTATTGTAATCATCACATGAATTTACAGTATTAATGAATTGGCAGGCATTTGAAGTCTGATTACAGCTGTATCCTGCTGAACAACAGGTGGTTTGGGGATTTCCCTGAGAATTTACTCCATTTGAAACATAGCAGTTATTGGACGAATTTATAATATTATCTCCCTGAGTCCAGAAATTTCCTGAAGAATTAATAACACAAAGAACTCCTGCACCTGTATTAAATACAGTTCCAGTATCACCAGACCATGTTATTGCAAGTACAACAGGAAAAACAGATAAAATTATACCAATTAATAAAATCTTCTTAAAATCTAAAATATAATTCTCACCATTTTTTTTTATCATCTAATTTTCCTCTTATAAAATATTATAGAGCTTCATAACCTACTCTTAGGGATGCGAAGTGCTGACCTTCTTCAACAAAAGTTCTATTAAACTCAACTATTGAATTATAATTGTTATTCCATGTTCCATTTATTTTTGATTCATAGGGTGTATTAGCATCAAATGTCCATTCAAACCAGAAATTATGATTACTTCCAAGTCCACTAGTTCCTGGCTTGGCAAAGTTATAACAATGTAATATATTACTTCCATCTCCAACACTGTAGTTTAAAACTCCATTAGGTAATGAACCAGAATTTACAAAACACTGAGCAACAAAGCTGTCTCTGCCATTGAACCTTACGCTTGACCCTCCACTAATTGTCTGATTAAATGATGGTTCTGTAATGATTGCAAACACATTTATTCCTTCTTTATAAACAAGAATATCTGTGTGATCTGTAGGAGAACTTCTATTTAATCCAGTTCTTTCTTTTGCAAATGCACTTATTGTATAATGAGCCTGTTCATGATATAAGTCAGTAGTGTTACAATTTTCAGTCTTACAATTGCTCATTATTCTGGATCTTGCATCTCCGAAATTCCATCTGACATTCCAGTCAACTACTGCAAAACTTATCTGTTCAAAACCTATTGTCTGGTTAACAGAGAATTTTTTCCACGCCATAAAATTATTAGACTTTTCAGGTTTGATAATACTTAACACAGGTTCAAAATCAACACCTGTAACATTATTTATACAGCATACATTAAGAGGATAAGAATTATTAGAAGATACATGAGCATTTTTCTCATCTGAAAGAGAAACAACTAATTTATAATCTCCAGAACAATCTTCAGTTGTTGTCTTGCAGAAAAGATCTCCAAAGCAAACACCTATATTAAATCCTGGATCAATTCCTGAACTTTTTGAAGCATGAGCATTTCTCTCCCCACTTAATTTAATTAATCTATTTATATTACCATCTTTACATGAATGAGGATCTTTACCAGTTTCAGGAACATAATTTTGCCCAAATATATCAGAATAACAGACTTTTATAGGATAACCAGCATTCCATAAACCAGAATGTGCATTTTGTGTGTTACTAATAGTCATAATAGTTTGTCCAGGCTCACAGCTTTCAGGACTGAATAATGGAACTTTATCTTTTGGAAATAAATCATTTAATGAAAGTGCATAAACACTGATACTTAAAGCAATAGTAATTGCCAAAACTAACATTAAACTTTTAGTCCACCTCATCTTTGTTCTCTCTCATTATTAAGAGTATTTTTTATTTATAAATTTATCTTTTATCCATTATAGTAGAATTATACATCTAAAACAACTTCTGCTACCCAATAATCTTTAGATTTTTTTATAAACATAGAGTTGTATGTTACAGCCTTGACTATTAGTCCCATTTCATAATTCTTAACATTGTCTCCCTCTAATTTAGCATTTAATTCTAATTCTTTTGCTTTTTCATCAGATTTATTTATTTTAACTTTTATTTTTGATAAAATAAAATCCCTAGTGTCAAAAACAAATAAAAGTTCATCAAGAAAATTATACATTAAAGATTCCAGATCATTCCCCCTAACGGCAATATTTTTTTTAATTTTGGATTTAACTTTTCCATCATACATACTTTTAAACATAGCCAAAGAAGCATTTTCAAAACAAGAGTTTAATGTTTTTCCTCTAACCCTGAATTTAACATCAGCTGTATGCTTTAAAAATTGTATATTTTTATTAGATTTTAGTTTAATCATAATAATCTAGAGTAATTTGTTTTATATTTCTTGCTATTAGTAAGCTTATTTAAAAATTACACTTCCAGCTTATGTTAAAATTAAAATAAAAATAAAGAGAAAAAGAAAAAAAGTAAAAATAACTAATTTACTTCTTGAATAAGTAATAGATTGTCCACAAAGCAGCCAATCCTACTAATGCATAAACTATTCTAGCTAAAATTCCACTCATTCCACCGCCTATCATAGCGACTACATCCCAGCTAGAATTGATTGCTACTAGTCCCCAGTTCAATCCACCGATGATCACTAAGACTAAAGCAATCCAATCAACAACATTTTTTGATGCCATTTCAACCTCCTTTTATTGAATTAATTTAATAATCTTATGGAAATGTAATTTATAAACCTTCTTCTAATTAAGAGTACAATTAATTCTATTCAGTTTCCCAGACAAATAATCTGAGTTTTTTAGGACCAATATAAGTGAATAATGTAGAGCTAACAGATACTTCTTCTGAAAAAATCTGATTACTTGTGTAATACTCCCTATTTTCTTTTAGCCCACATACTTCATTTAAATCACAGATATTAAATGTAAAATTATAATTTGTTGGAAGTAATGATTTTATCTCATTTTCAATTAGTGTTCTATTACTCTTGCCAGCAGAAGTGTCTGGATATCCATCAAGAACAGCCTGCCTCAAGTTTTCTTCACTTGCAATCTTCTCAAGAATAATTCTTTCAAGCTGAATAATGCCCTCACGTTCATCAGGCACATTCATCTTAGTATAATAAAGTACAAGCATAAATCCTGCAATAAGCATAACAGCAATAAATGCTTCAATTATCCTCATTATACCTCTTTTCCCTCTCATAAATCTAAATGTAAATTAAAGTATTTAAATTCTGGGGAATTAAAATATTAATAGAATCTTACTCTACCACATTAAAACAATTATAGTATGCTTTTGAATTTCAGCATTTTCATTTATAGTATCAATTGGAAAGGTTTTTGCAAAGATATTTCCTCTTGAAGGTCTTTGAGATGTGGCATTTATATCAACAACATTATCAAGGTCAGTTACTAAAAATCCAAAATCATTTCCCTCAGAGATGACTTTTTTCTTAATTTCCTCATAGTTTGAATTGTACTGTTGTTCAAATGAATTCAGTCTTTTTTCAGACCAGACTTTTCTTTCCCTGATTATCCCTAGTTGATAATCATCATCAACATCAATATCTGTGCATACTGTAAAACTGTTGGATATTAATTTTAATTCATCAGAACAGTAGAAAGTATAAAAACCATTTCCTCGAGAATATGAAAATCTTATTAATGTTGGATTCTGAGCATCATTTAAGGAACTTCCGATAATATCTCCTGAAAGATTTTTTACAATTAAATTTCTTCCCTCAACACCTCCACAATTCATCTCAGGAAGATAATCTATTTCAAGGCAATTAGTTCCTGGAGGTATATTTCCTGTATTAACATTTATAGAAACACTTGACAGTACAGATGTTAAATTTTCTTCAAGATTAAAATAAACACTGTCAACTAAGCTTGTATTTGCAGGTTTTTTAAAAGGATTAAAAATTACAAATATGATAAGCACAAAGCTTACAAATATAACAAAGGAGATTATAAATTCAACATGCCCAATTCCCTTTCTTGACTTTATTTTTTTTAATTCCATTTTTTATTTTAATTTATTTGATCATATATTTTTAAAATATAATTTTATTTGAGCAGTATATTTGCCAATGTAGAAAGTAAAAATGCTATAGAAACAAGTATAAAAGAGTGTTTTATCCCTGCTTTTATTTTTCCTTCAGATAATTTTCCTATTATAAGTCCTGCAAAAAATCCTTGAGTTATAAGAAGAGCTAAAAATGATGTGGAGAAACTATTTACATCAAATTCTTCGCTACTACTGCCAACAACACTTGAACCTGGAATACTCTGGGTTCCTGTTGATATTGATGATATGCTCGCTGTTAGTGGAATTATCTGAACATCCATAACAATCATTATTACAATAAAAACAATAAATATAATATATCCCTCAAGAACAATAGCTGAAATTGCAGATCTTCTTTCAGCTTTCAATTTTTCTATCTGGCTTGTTGATCTTGCCACAGAATCCAATACACTGATTATATTTCCTCCTGTTTTCTCAGCTTCTCTTATTAGTGTTATAGCTCTTATTATTGTCTTGCTTTTTGTATCTCTTGCAAAAGTTTCTAAAGCATCTTTAACAGGAATTCCAAGTTCTATCTGGTTTGCAAGCTTTTCTATATGTGGACTTAAACTCCCAAAATTTTTAGACTTCATATTAACTATACTTCTGCTTACAGGAGTTCCTGATTCAACATTCTGAACCAACGTTCTTGTAAATTCCAAAAACATATCATCTTTCTCTCTTTCTATTCTTGTGTCTAATATTGATGAAACAACAAAAGGTATAAACATAACTAAAACTCCAATTCCAATTAAAAAGAAAAATAGCTTCATATTGCCTAAAAAGAAAAAAGAAATCCCAATTAAGAACAACCCTCCGATAATGCTTACAATTAATCCTCTTTTATTTACCATTTTTCATGTTTAATGAATTTTATCTATATTAAATATTTTTCATCAAGTCTGTATTAACTTTTTTACCTCCTATTTATATTCTCCTCTGATTTAGATGTAAAAATACTAAAAATATAACATTAATCATTGCAACAACAACAATTACAAGAATTGCCAGAACATAGATTGAAAGATTAAGCCCTATCTGACTTATACTTATCATTATTAAAAGCATCATCATTAGCATTGGAGCAGCTATTACCACACTTATGTAGATATCCATAAATGTCTCTGCAGATTTAATTGCCTTTTCTCTTTTAAGCTGGTATTCAAACATTAAGCCTTCAGATTTTTTTCCAAGATATTTTGACAAATCTCCCCCAGACCTTATTGTTGTTGAAATCCCATTCAACAAATCTCCCCAGTTCTTGCTTGAACTTGAAATAGACACATTCCTTATGGCTGTTACAAGATCATATCCATAAAGATTTATCTGATTCATAAGTTTTTTTGCCTCACGTTTTATGTAAGGATATTCTTTTCCCAGAGCAATTATTCTGAATATATTGCTTGGTTCTATATCAGAACTTGCTATGGCAGCCATCTGTATTGTTGCAAAAGGTAATTCATAGTCAAGACTCTGCTCTATAGAAGATTTTTCAACATAGGGATATAGGTACATTGAAAAAAAGGTTATAATTGGTATAGTAGGGAATATCCATATATATTTCAGTCTTTCAATAAAACCAGTTTCCAGAAGAAAAATAAATGGGACATCAATAGTTAAACCAAAAAACATAAAAAATAAAGTTACTGCCAAAGATACAAATATACTCAGTAGAGTTGTAAAAAGTATTACAGAGATATAACTGCTTACAAGCATAGTAAAGTCAGCCCTTCTTAAAGAAATTTTTAATTTCTTGAAATATCCCTTTTCAATAAGCCTGTTTGAAATTTTTGAGAAAAGTTTATTTGATATTATGACATAAACATTTGGTTTCTTGAAATTATTTACTTTTTCAGAGATTTCACCATCATTTTTTCCAACTCTTTTCAAATATAAATCAGAGATACGCAATTCATCCAGGTAGATTTTTTTGTCTTTTTTATCAATACCTATTATTTTTTCCTGACCTTCAGAATTATGTTTTAGGCTTATAAGGTTTTTATTGACTGGAGTTTTTAAATTTCTATCAATTTCAGAATTTGGAATTTTTTTAATAAGAGATATTCCTGAAATAAGATCTGGAATGGATTTGTTCAATATATTAATCTGCCTAAGCTTTGAATTTACAGCAGTATTGTAGTCCTTCTTGGTTTTAATATCTCTCTCAGGAACGCTGTTAAATTTTTCAAATAAAAACTCTATTTGAGTAATAAGTTCTCTTTCTCTTTTTATATTTGATTTAAGTAATTCAAGGCTCATCTTTCCCCATCAGTTAAAAAATCAATTTTAGATTTTGCCTCAAGAATGTATTTTTTTGTCTTCTCAAAATTCTCAAGATCTTTTCTAAGATATGATTTTTCCAAGACTTCTCCAGCTTCATCAAGAGCAAGAATTAGCTGTTTTAAAATCTGCAAATCCTCTTTTTTTAACATATTATAAAGAGGAAATACCAGTTTTTATATCTTTTTTATCTTGTCAAACTTAAATACGATAAGTTTTTAAACACAAACATTTATGGTATTTTAAGAGGGTTAGCCTCAGAGATTTTTTCTGAGAATATAAAATGAAAAGAAACACTAATAAACAAGCACTAGCAATTTCAAAAAGAATGTTAACTCCTACAGAATTTGTAGAGGTCACTACATTTGCAGATGCTTTACAGACAATAGACCATCAAAGAACTGATAAATCTCGGCTTGATGCTCTTCTTTCAAGAGGTGAAATTCTCGACATAGAACAACATGGAATTCCTATACAAGCACTTTTTGATAATGCAAACACTCTAGGGATTGATCCAAAATATATTACAAGGGCTTTAGCAAGATATCCTAGTAAAGAAGAAATAGAAGCAAGTCTTGAATCTATTGGGTCAAGACCAACAATAATTGTTATAGCAAAGGAGTATTTTAGATCACTATTAGATACATTAAATACAGAATTTCCACAGAACCATTTTAAAGAATCTAGTAATTATTCTACTGATTCCGCTTCATGGATAAAAGGTTCAATTAATCAAGTAACAGAGGTTCCTACAGAAGTAAGATTTTTAGGGTTCAAAATAAAAAATACAACATTAGAAAAACATGATAAGTTGGCAGAAATATGTTTAAGTAATGGGGACAGGCGATATTCTCAAATAGACCTATACAATCCTTTATTTTTACAAGCTTGCAAGCCTACTCTTAAGAAACTTGAAAATAAATTCAAAAAGTATATAATTCCAATTCAGTATTTTCACCACTACTAAATTTAATTTCTATACATTCTTTTCTGAGGGTTTTGGTTTGGATTTCCTGAAGATGGTTCATGGAAAGGGTTTATTCCAAATCTGCTGAGGACATTGTTTGGGTTTTTATAATACTCATTGACTGTTTTCTGAATATCGTAGAAATCATATATTTTTCTTTTATACATCTCATACAAAAGTCTTGATCTTAACATAAACTCTTGTTGTAAGTATTGGTCTGTTAGGCCGTATCTTCTTTTGATCTTTTCAAAAACCTTGCTGTCTTTCTTAAAGTAAAATTTATCATCTGAAGGATTCCATACAAATGGTGTATTTGTAATAGCTATTCCGCTTGGATTAACATTAATAATTTCAACAATAGATGAAAGCCTTCTTGTCTGCTCTTTTTTAACAATTGCATGATTCATAATGGCAACTGCATCAAGTGTATTGATTAAAGTAGGAGATAATTCAATAGGAGGAGTTTCAAGTCTTTTAATAACAGTATCTACAGAATCTGCATGTATAGTACTCAAAGATGCATGTCCCGACGCCATTCCCTGGAATAATACAAATGCTTCCTGGCCTCTTACCTCTCCAACTATAACATAATCAGGGTTTTGCCTGAATGAATTTTTTAATAATTTAAACAAGTCTACCTCTCCTATAGTTCCAATTCCAATAGCACTTCTTGAAACACTTGGCAGCCAGTTTTCTCTGGGTAAATTTAATTCTCTTGTGTCTTCAATACTTACAACTCTTGCTTCAGGAGGTATAAAGAACGAAACAGCGTTAAGCAAAGTAGTTTTCCCAGAAGATGTTCCTCCAGAAATTAAAATATTTGCTTTATACTGTATTAATATCCAGAAATAAGCAAGCATTTCAGGGCTTAAAGTATTAAATGAAATTAATTGTATAGGCGTCCACGGAAGACTTGTAAATTTCCTTATTGTAAAAGTAGGTCCTTTGCTCGAAATGTCTTTTGTATATGTTGCATTAACTCTTGATCCATCAGGAAGGCTTCCGTCTAAAATAGGAGATGCATAACTTATATATCTCCCTGCTCTCTGGGAAATTTTCTCAACAAAACTTGCAAGCTTTTCTATATCATTAAAAGAAATATTTGTTTTTATATTTCTGTAAATTCTATGGACAATATACACTGGAGAATCTACACCATTACACTCAATATCTTCAATAAAATAATCATTTATCAGCGGATCAATCTCATTCAAGCCGACAAAATCCCTATATAAATAATAAAATATTTTTTCATATGAGTCTTCAGAAACCTTTAAGTTAAGTTCGTGGATTAATAGTTTAGCAGTCTTATCTATATACTCAAGAATAGCTTCTCTTGTTTTTTCAACAACAACATTCAGATTTATCAGTTCCCTCATACCCTCTTCTATATTCTCTAAAGTTGTTTTTTCATAATCACTGAGTATAGGCTCCTCAACTTCGTATTTTAACTCAAATTCCTTACTGTCCCAGAATATGTGAATAGTAGCATAAGGACTTGTAACAGCATATCTTACATCAACTTTTGTCTTATCTTTTATATTTGGGAGAGGAGGTACAGATGTATTACTTTCTATAATAATGCTTGATGCCATAACCTTTCAAATAACCTCTTTAATATTATTTATTAAAACAAATTATCTATTTAAAACTTTAGGGAGATGTAGTAAAAAGTAATGAAATATATAATCAAAAATTAATTGATTAAAATAAGCAGATTTATTATTCTTCACTTATATCCACATTAACAAAACTATTTTCATCATTTATATCTCCTCTTCCAAAATTTTCAATAATTAAATTATAGCTTATAGAAGCAGGAGTTAAACTCTTTTCATTATCATTTCCGTCAAAAGTTATATTTGTTCTTGTTCCGCTTCTGTAATCAAGAATTAAACTAACTCTGTATTTTTTACCATTTTCTTCTGTTAAGACCTTTAAATTAGTGCCTGAAAGAAGAACATCTCTTCCAACCTCGCTGTAAACAAACTCACTGTCATCAATTATAAAAGAAAGTTTATCCCCACCACTATCAATAATTAAACTTCCTCTATTTATAAGAAAACTCATTTCTCTGACATTTCCAGGACCATTTCTTCTTACATCTACAATATTATTATCAAGTTCATTCATAGCATTTATTGTATTTCCAATAACTGCCTTGTCTTTCTGTTTCTGTATTTCTGGAACAGCAAATGCAAGCAAAATTCCAAGTAAAACAAGCCCAATTAATGTGTATATAACTGTTTCAACCCATATTTGTCCTAATCTGTTCATTTTTCTTTTTATTAATCTCATTTTATATAATTAATTTTTACACTCATTTAATTTTTCAACATCAGATATATCACAAACACCTGATTTTGTTACAGCTCCAACACTTGCTTCTTTGTATGGCAGGTTAAAGATATAGCTTCTTTCTCCACCATTTGGACTTGGCATTAAAACAACTCCAGATAAAATATAACTATAGCTTTCTCCGCCCTTCAACCTATAATTTTCAGAAGTTGTTTCATTTTCCAAAACAATATAAATCTCTGAAACATTTATATTTTTGAATTTAACTCTGACAGATGTATTAGTTTGACTATAACATGAACTCTCGTAAACAATTTCTATTTTATTAAGAACATCTAAGCAATCTCCTTCTTTTTCCAGATTATCTCTTACAAAAGGTATAAGGAATACAGCCAAGATAGTAACGGCAACAACAGATAATAATATTAAAAGAATAGTAACTATAATTTCTGAAAGCCCTCTTTTTCCAATCATAAAATTAAATATAAATTAAAGTATTTAAATTATATTAAAAAAGCTCTATTTTGTCATCACATACATAGCTTTCTTCAGATCCGCCTTTTGTACCTTTAAGAACAGGACTTACAGCAACAACATTTCCATATCCAGATATATCAAGTGTTTTTGATCTTCCAGGAGCAATATTTAACTCTCCTGCATACTCTTCAACGACAATATCTCCTCCTTCATCTATGTGCAATGCAACATTATATACTGGAACTCTGTCTCCGTTATTTGTTAAAACAAGAGAATTTCCTAGAGAACTAGCACTCAATTCTACATCACTGCAGGAATTTTGGATAGGCTCTCCAAATTTCTGAATATCCTCTCTTATAACACTATTAGCCCATAAGAAAATAATAAATCCAAGTATAACAACAATGGCAATTAATAATACAGTAGCAATAACAGGAGATATACCTCTTTTATTCTTTTTATTAACCATTTAAATAAACATGGAATTTATCTTTAAATATCTTTTTATCTTGGTAATGTAAACTCCAGTTTTGTAAAATTGATCATTTTATGTAATTACCTTATGATGTAAATTAAAAACCTAAGGTAGGGAAAGATATTGATTATTTACTTATATTTAGGCGTTGCATGTTATTTTTTGTTTTATAATAGCATCTTTACAGAGAACTAATTTAATATCATCATTTCCAATACTTTTTCTGAAGACAAATGGAAGCACCTGAATTTCAGTAATAGTTCCAAATTCAGAATAGTCAAAAACCTCATAATATTCTCCCCCTGAAAGCAATGATGGATTAAAATAGACAAATCCCTCTTCCTGTATACTCTGTCCTATTTCCGATAAAGCTATTATTGGTTTGGAAGGCACGTTAGTATCACTTGAAATTAAAACATTAGCACCATCTAAATTAAACAATCCCTTGTTTTTGAATGTGATATTTATAATACCTTCAGAATCATCACATGAATAAGAGCTTATTGAAACAGAAACTCCTTCAGGACATTCAAGTCTTTCTTTAGGAAGTTGTATCTGGAGCCATGCATATATAGCTCCTGCAATTGCAACAGCAATAAGAATCAATAAAGTATATGCAATTATCTCACTTAGCCCTTTCTTATTTTTATTATGTTTCATTTTAAATTTATTCATTTTGTGGAGACCTTATCAGGAAGAAGAAATTCTGCCCCTGGTTTAGTTTAAATTCATAGTCCTTGCCAGCAACGGTAATTTTAATAACCTCTCCGGTTATTTCAGTTATATTTTTAGATGCAACATTTCCTTGAATAGGAATATTTATTGGAGATCCTCCCAAGGTAAGATCAACCCCTCCAGTAGAGTTTCTTTGGTAGGCGTAGTAATATATGTTTTTATGATCTCCATAAACAAAATAAATATCATTTTCTGTTTCAGAACTTAAATACTCTGCATATTGTGATGTAAAATTAAAAAGCAGTGAATCTAAGTCACTTCCATTGAAAATCCCATAATTTATTACAGATTCACTTTCAAGATTAAGCTGTTTAGAGAGTTCAACCTGTCTGATCTGATTTGGTTTTGTTACAACATAATTTGTCACAGCAGCTATTCCAAACAAAGCCACAATAATTACAACAGCTGCTATAATATAAAACTGCCCTCTTTTATTCATAACATATAGAGAAAAATTCAATTTAAATATATTTACTTATCATAAAACTTACTAAATTCCCAATATCTTTTTAGCTTCTTCTTCAGTATAAAATTTGCCCTTTCTTATTCTTTCTCTAAAAAGCCATTTAATAGGTTTAGGGCGAGGCATCAAAGTCATTCTTTTATGAACCTCAATTTCAGAAATAGCTTTGTTAACCGGTTTATAATTTTTAATAGCTTCTTTTAAGGATTGTTCAATAGATATATTTGGGATAAATCCAATATCTTTTTTCAAATCAGATACATCATATACATGTGGTAGAGTTGTCAACTGCCAACCTTTATTCTCAGCCCATACTTTTTCAATGGGTTTATTTTTTATGTTTATTTTTTTACCTAGCTCTTTACCAATTATTTCATAATATTCTTTAGCTAGAATAGGTTTAGGGTTAACTACATTATACGATTTTCCAAATGCTTTTTTATTTTCAGAAGATTTTAGAATAACTTTAGCTATATTTCTCGCATCAACAAAATTAAATTTTACATTTCCTCCATCACAAAGTACAATAGGTTCCTCACTTAATATTCTCTTTATTAGGAGAGGATCTCTATTATGGTCTGGAATGCATCCAAGAAGTGAATCATGAGGACTAACAATATGATATGGTCTAAGGATAGTCCAATTTACATCATGTTTATTTCTCCAAAATCTTTCTATTTCTAATTTACGATCAACATACCCTCCAAGCTCTCCAACTTTAGCCAAAGCATAGTTTGAAGGAATTGCTTTATCATATGGTTTACTTCTGTCATAAACTAATGTAGTGCTAAGAATAAAGAAATGTTTAACTTTGCCTTTAAATAAATTATATGTTTGTTCAGCATCTTCTTTGCTAAAATCAGCTACATCAACTAAAATATCAATATTGTTTATATTTTCAACTTTTTTTGTAAAATTAATTTTATCTTTTCTATCAGCAATTATTTGAGTTACTTTTTTAGGTATAGAAGAATCTTTTTCTAATCCAATAACTATAACCTGATAATCTTCCTTTAAAGCTTCATAAATAATTGCTTTACCTAAAATACCTGTTCCACCAATAATAAAGATGTATTTCATTGATTTATGAGAAAAATAAGGTATTAATTATTTTCTATAAAATCAGTGTAGACTCGGAGGTTTGCTTATCAAAACTTATCAAGCTTCCTCTACTCTTTCTCAGCTTTGCTACCCTATAAGCACCATGTTTCCTGGTTAGGGCTGCTTCGATCAAGATCTGACCCGATTTGCAGGAGCACGATCGAACAGGACAAAACGTCAACGTCCGAGTAAAGACCCAATAACTTTTGAGTCACTCGCCTCCTTGCAGCCTGCTTGAAGCTCGCGAGCAGATGGCACAGAGCTAACGTGCCGGCCTAGTCTACATAAAATCAAGAAATAATTTACTTATAAAGGTTTGGTTTGGCTGATTATCTGTATCTTACAGTTATTACATAAATTATGCAGCTTATGAATATTATTATACCTATTATAAATAATGCATTAAGCACATATAAAAGGGACTTGGTCACAGGGTCTTTTGTATATTCTTTTGCACTTTCCATAAAACTATCATTTACTCTTCTTTCTTCACTATCTAGATATTCATCATAAACTCTCAATACCTTTCCATTGTCAAGCTTTATTTTCTGAACAGAAACAATAACTGGTTCTGTGTTTTCAAAAACAAATTCTTCATTTTCTTCAACACTATATGTTATTGTATTTCCAATACTATTAACATTGCTATTGCTATATGTTTTAGTGTTTATATCAGCATTGCTATTACTTTCAATACTATATGTTATTGTATTTCCTGTATTTTCTATAATATTTCCAGAATTACCTGTATTAACAGCAGAACTTATAGTTAATTTTTTAGAGCTTTCAGCAACATTTCCATTATAGTATACTTTAGCTACTAAAGTATATTCTCCATTAGTTATATTTCCAGGTACTAAAAAATTAAAACTTTTAGTAATTCTGTCTTTTTCTCCGGCTTTTTCAATTTCAAATTCATCAGATTTTATATTAATTCCAAGTTCAGAATTTTTTATTTCAATATAAGCATCCTGATCATTTGTTCCAAGATTTTCAACCCTTACTTTAAGAGTTATTGCTTCTCCTGGATTTTGTTCATCAGGTACAACTTCCAATTTGGCAATATTTAATCTTTCTTTTTCTCTTTCAATCTTTATTTCCTTATATGCTGTATTGCAGTTATTTTCATCAGACTCGGCATATACATATATTGCAAAATTATTATCTGGATTTTCAATATCTACCGGAACTTTCATAGTTAGACTTATATCTCCACTATCTCCACTATCAACATTTAATTTACCATTAACATCTTCAACAACCTTATCCTCGGTTAAGTCGTATAAATAAACTTTTACACTAAACTCACTATCATCTTCAAGATTATTTTTTACTTTTACTTTTGTTTCAAATTCATCGCCAAGATTAAGTCTTGAAACACTTGGTTTTACAATATCAAGGCTTACTTTAGAATCTTTAACAGAGCATTTGCTTCCAGATGGAACATCATTGAATGCAGGAGGAAGCTTTACATCAACTACATTTATAGAAACCTCTTCACTATCGCTAAGATTTGTAGAGTCTGTTACAATAAATCTTACTATATAATTTCCACTCTGGTTAAATCCAGGTTTCCATGTGAAAGTATTACTATTAAACACAGCTCCAGAAGGCAAACCTTCAGCACTAAAAATAATTGTATCATTCTCAGGATCATTTCCACTTAAAGAAAATTCAAGTGTCTGATTCTCAATAACTATTTTGTTTCCTATATTATCAAGTGTTGGAGCATCAGGAGCACTTACACTGAATGTTTTATTATTAGGAGCAAATACATAGTTAGTTCCATCATTACATCTTACATTCCATAAATATACTCCGTCAGGAACATTGTTTATTGTAAAATTACCACTAAATATTCCTCCATCAATAATTTCATTAAATACTTTTAACACATTAAAATTATTATTTTCAGTATTAGTATATAACTCACAACTGATATTTTGAGAATTATCACTTACATTAAACTCAAGATAAACATCTCTCTGATTTAAAATAAGATTGTTTTCTGTTATTAGATTAATAATTGGGGAAATCATATCAGCTGAATTTGAAAGATTTTTAGTAGGTATATCATATATCTTAAAGTCACTTACACTATCTGTATCAAAACCATCAGAAATTCTTCCAAATGAATTATCTTCAGGAAGATTCTGAAATTCAATACTGTCTATTACTTCTTCATTACATACAAGGTAAATACTTCCATTATCATCTATAAAATTATCTATATCAAATGCACTAACTGAGTAAGGACTTATACTTGTACCATTTTGAATATCATAACTTGTTAGTGTATTGTTTAAAAAACATCCATTAAGTTTTACAACAGTATTTCCAGGATTGTAAAGTTCAACCCAATCGCTGTTTGATGAATGTGCAAATTCATTAATAAGTGTTTTAGCCATAACAATAACTTCAACATTTCTTTCATCATATCCTCCATTTCCATCACTTACACTTATAATAACATTATAATTTCCCATATCGCTGTTATTAGTAACCCACAATCCAGTAGAATTACCAGATGAACTAAATGGTGAAGAAAAACCATAGTTAAGATTATCCCCATCAACATCTGTCGCATTTGCTTCAATTATAAGAGTTTTTCCTGCTATTATATACTGGGTTTCAATATCTTGCAAGACTGGATTGTCATTGACCGGAATTACTCTAAGTGTTATGTTATTTGACTCTACCAAATTTTCCCCATCAGAGACTACAAAAACTAATTCTGCCACTCCATTCCAATCACTTAAACTATTAAAAATAAAAAGTCCAGTACTTGAATTAAAAGTTCCGGTTATATTATTATCTGAAATTCTAGATATACTTACATTAAGCAAGTTATTATTTGTTTCAGGATCACTGAAATGTGTTCTTATAGAGTCAATGCTTATTTCAATTGAACTATCTTCTTCAAACTCTATATTACTAATGTTAGATACCTGTGTTGGAGCATCATTAATGCAGTTGTTCAATAAATCAGATGAACCTTTGTTTATAGAAAGATTATTGTCATCGCAGTCACTTCCACTTGAAGTTATTCCTTCATTAGGGCATTGAAGAGTTTTATTCATAATCAAATACCCTAACTTACAATAACCATCTCCATCAACATCTGCAAGATCAAACTTATCGCAGTTTTCATCAATTCTGTTATATGCTATCTCTGTTGCATTAGGGTTTATAGAAGAATCATTATCATTACAATCATTATCAAAAAATCCATCAAGATCCTTGTCCTGCCCTTTTATAGACCATTCCAGAGAGTTTTTGAATAATTTTCTTGTATCACTAGTCCAGTAATCACTCTCTGTTAAACCAAAGAATAAACTTCTTCCCTTTGTTGTATTTCCATTTAACATAACTGTTCCAGGCTCTGCAAATGCAACTATGTAATCTTTATTATTCAGACTTCCAGAATAACTAACATATGTAATTCCAGTTGGTTTTATTCCTCCAAGAACATAAGCATTAACTCCTCCACCATTATAAGCTGTAAATGGATTAGGAATACTCTGAGTTATTTGTAAATTATTATTGTTATTTAGTTGTAAGAAACTTCTTGATACAATTGACTGTTCTTTACTCCATCCCCATTGAAAATCACTAGTCCCTTTTTTATAATAATGATACTGGTTGATTATCAAAGAGTTTTGTTCATTTACAGGAATTCTGTGTGGATTTTGAAAAATATCATTTCCAACAAGTATTAATCTATACTGGGAAAAATCAGTGCTTCCTATCTGAAGTTCTGTAATAACATTATAGCTATATCCTAATTCTGTTATTACACTTGTGATGTCAGTATTAACTCTGTTAGTTGATTTTACAACATAAGCAACATCAGCCGCATATACACCCTGTACAAATATAATTAAGGTTATAATTGCCAGACATAATAAAACTATTTTTCTCATTTATGCTTCTCATTAAATTTAAGTTTACTAAACTCACCTCCATTTTTTACTCTTTTTTTTCTAGATATATACAGCAATGTTATAGCAACAATCACCAAAACCAATGCTAAACCGCCAAGAACATAAGCTCCCGCATTTTCACTACTATTCCTTAAATTATTTGCAGTATTTGGAAGCTCTCCCTTCGCATATACATTAAGAATTATTTGTGAAGAAAGACCAGCACCATTTTCATTTTCATATGTAGGATTAAACTGGACATTTACTTTAGTTTCATATCTTCCAATACTATTAGAATATACGGTAAATCTGGCATTTTTCTCTTCACCAGGCTGTAGAATAAATGAATCGTCGATAATATCTGTATTATTCATAAGATCTCCAGAAGGAAATAAAGTTATATTTACAGAAACATCATTATCATTAATAACTCTAATGGATTTTTCTATTTTCTCTCCGACTTCTGTATTAAGTATCATTCTTCCATTTCCTATTTTTGCAGTAAGTGCACTTACAGAAACAGAAATTAAGAGAACAGATAATATTAGTAATGTTGCGCAGAAAATAACTGTTCTTTTTTTTGTTCTCATTTTGTTTAAGATTTTAATTCTATTTTTTTAACCTTTTGTAAAGGTTCTTTCGTCTTTGGGAACCTTTTGTAAAGGTTTATAGTGATGACATTTTATTAATTGTTTTTGTCACTTAAGAATTAAATCAATAAAAAGAGTATTTAAACATTATTATCGTCGAGAAAATAGTTTTTTGTTGTTACTTGGGCTTGATGAAATAAAAAATTATTAAGCCTCACAGATTACTTCACAGGTTTCTTCTCCAAATCTTTCATATATATCCATCAAAGCTCTTGATGAACTTGCAAAGTAATACTTTCCTCCGCTGATTTTAGCCATTTTTATCAATAGAGGAGCATTAACATGAAGTATTCCATCTACTCCTATAGTGTATATTTTTACATTATGTAATTTAGCATATTCTGCAGCTTCAATAGCTCTGTCTATTCCTTGAAGACCATTTGGCTGTCCATCAGATACAAAAATTATTATCTTTTGTCTGTTATTTCCACTCTGGCTATTTAATTTATCAACACCAGACACTATTGATTCATAATAGTCTGTTGTTCCAAATACATTTATTGTCCAGATTCCCTCTTTAAGATTCTGCCTATTATTTGTCAGATCTCTTACATTTGTTACACTTGAAGAGAATGCACTAATTCCTATTCTGTTATTAGGATTTGTTCTTAATGCAACATCTACAAACTTTATAGCTGCTGTTTTTTCAACCCATATTTTTGGCGGACCTGTTATTAAAAATATCTGTATTGGATCAGCATATCCTAAATATCCAAAAGGCATTAATGTACTAAGACTTCTGTCTATCTGTAGGTCAAAGTCAATTGGCTTTGCTTCACATATTTCCTCGCATGTTTCAACTAAACAGCTAGATGAACATCCATCTCCACTTGCTAAATTACCATCATCACATTGTTCTCCAGAGTCAACAATTCCATTTCCACAAGATACAATAGGCTTGTGTCTGCAGAAACTATCAACTGTTCCAGGATTTCTACATATATCTTGAGTACTTGCATTTCCATCATCACAATCTCTATTTCTCTTACAGATTATTGGAATATTTTCACAGAAACTATCAACTGTTCCAGGATTTCTACAATAATCAAGAGTTAATCTTTCACCATCATTACAATCACTATCTGTAAAACAAGCTATATCTACACAAGAGCCTTCAAAACACATTTCACTACATTCTTCAACAAGTTCTTCTGTAACATTTATATTACAAGAACTCTGAGGTGTTCCAGGATTCAAACAAGTATAATCAATTATATTATGATAAACTCCTGTTTCAACACAATAATTTTCACTAATACTATCTTCTCCACAATCACTGTCTGCATTACACACTATTTGAGGTAAACACTCACCAAGATAACATCCATATTCACAGATTTCTATAAACTCATTATCAATATCAAGCGTACATTCATTATCTCCTGAACAGCCAGGAGTTATAGTTCTGTTATATCTTGCATCACCAATACATACAAATTCACTTATTGTTTCACCACAATCTTCATCCTCAAGACACTCTAACAATTCATTAACACAAATAGCTGTATTATCATCCTCAAGACAGCTGTCTATTGTATGAGCATCATTATCATCACACTCATTTACAAGTTTAGACTGCTGTGTAACAACACAATTACTTTCAAGTGTTCCAGGATTTTCACAAGTTGCAGTCTGATATTTTTTGTAAACATCTTCACTAGAACAGAATTCATTTCCAACAAATCCAGTTACTCCACAATCAAGATTTTCAAGGCAGTTTACTTCTGTATTTCTACAGAAACTCTGAGGAGTTCCAGCATTTACACACTCATCAACTGTTCTCTGATTATTATCATTACACTGTGAGTTAGTCGAACAAGTTATAGGAGGTTGTATACAAGCTCCATTTGAACATCCATAAGCACAATTTTGAATAATAACATCATTTGTACTTGATTGGCAGTTATTTCCAATACATAAAGGAGTAATAGTTCTATTCACAACATTATCTCCAACACAAATATTATTACTTACTACAGAACCGCACTGTCCGTCATTTATACACTGTAAAACATTATTTTCACAGAAACTTGTTGTAGTTCCAGGATTTATACAAACATCATTTGTCTGAGGGTTACCATCATTGCAATCATTATTATTGAAACATATTATTTGATTATTTTGACAATAACTTTGTAATGTTCCAGGGTTTATACATAAATCTTCAGTATATGCATTGCCATCATTACAATCATTATTTGTTATACAATCTATTAATTGATTTGTACAATAACTTTGAGGAGTTCCAGGATTTATACAACTATCAATTGTATACTGATTATTATCATTACACTGTGAGTTAGTCGAACAAGTTATAGGAGGTTGTATACAAGCTCCGTTTGAACATCCATAAGCACATTGTTGAACAGTTTGATTTGTTATCTGAGATGTACAGCTGTTACCTATACATTTAGGAGTTATTGTCTTATTTACAACACTGCTTCCAGAACATATTAACTGACTAGTCTGAGATCCACACTGTCCGTCATTTATACACTGCAAAACACTATTTTGACAATAACTATTTGTAGTTCCAGGATTTATACAAACATCATTTGTCTGAGGGTTACTATCATTACAATCATTATTATTGAAACATGCTATTGGTATATTTTGACAATAACTATTTGTAGTTCCAGGATTTATACAACTATCTTGAGTATACTGATTGTTGTCATTACACTGAGAGTTAGTTGTACACTGCACAAAGTCATGTATACAAATAGCATTAGAACAACTATCTATTGTACTAGGGTTAGAATCAGAACACTCATTTAATTTATTAGGAGTTTGTGTAACAACACAATTACTCTCAAGTGTCCCAGGATTTACACAACTAGAAGTTTGATAAGTTTTGTAAACATCATCTTGTGAACAGAATTCCTGGCCTGTAAATCCTGTAAATCCACAATCACTATTAATCAAACAATTTACTTCTGTATTTCTACAGAAACTTGTTGTTGTCCCAGGATTAACACATTCATCAACTGTTCTTTGATTATCATCATCACACTGATAGTTAGCTGAACAAGTTATTGTTGGATTAGGAGTATTTTCACAGAAACTCTGAGGAGTTCCAGGATATACACAAACATCATTTGTATTTTGATTATTATCATTGCAATCACTATTTGAATAACAAGTTACAGGAGGTTGTATACAAGCTCCATTTGAACATCCATAAGCACATTGTTGAAGAATAACATCATTTGTATTTGACTGGCAGTTATTTCCAACACATGATGGTGTTGTTGTTCTTTTAACAACATTATTTCCAATACATATATTATTGCTTACTACAGAACCACACTGAGAGTTAGTTGTACACTGAAGTGTGTTATGAACACAATAACTATTTGTAGTTCCAGGATATACACAAATATCTTGTGTTTGTGCATTGCCATCATTACAATCATTATTATTGTTACATGTAACTTGTGGAGAACATATTATCTCACATGTATTTCCTCCTAAATCACTATACAATTCTAATAGTTGAGGGTATGACTCTACAAAGAAGTAATCTCCTCCTGTAATTTCAGCCATTTGCATTAATAGTGTTTCATTTAATTCAGTTTTCTTTCCAAATCCAACAGTAATTAAAATTACTCCATGATCACTTGCATACCATGCAGCATCTAATGCAGACTGAACATCTCTAGAATCAACAAATGCCCCTGAATCATCTCCATTATATGTAACAGTAGGATGTCCGTCAGATAGGAATATTATTATGTTAGGAGCATTTGGACTTCCCTGACTTGAAAGCTTGTCAACAGCAGCTCTGATAGACTGATTAAAATTAGAATCAGCGTTTCCATTAGCATATAAACCAGATATAACATTATTTAAATTAATGAAATTACTTGTAAGATCAATATCATTTCTTGAATCACTTGAGAAACTTGATACTCCTATCTTTGTTGAAGGATTTCTTTCTAATGCTTCAGAAACAAAATTCTGAGAAGCATCTCTTGCTCCTTTTATTTTAGGAACTTTAACAAATATACCATTTTGAGGAGGTTCTAACATTCTATTCATACTTCCACTTCTGTCTATAACTAACTCAACATCAATAACTCCTCCAGAACATATTTCTTCACAGCTTCCTCCCTCTAACTGACAGCTAGATGAACATCCATCTCCATTTATTAAATTACCATCATCACACTCTTCTCCATTACTTATTTCTTTTATTCCATTTCCACAAACAGGATTATTTATAGTATTGCAAGCTCCATTTGAACATCCATTTGTACAGCTTTGAAGAATAACATCATTTGTATTTGACTGGCAGTTATTTCCAACACATGATGGTGTTGTTGTTCTTTTAACAACATTATTTCCAATACATATATTATTGCTTACTACAGAACCACACTGAGAGTTAGTTGTACACTGCACAAAATTATGTGTGCATATTGCATTAGAACAACCATCTATTGTTCCAGGGTTATTATCATCACACTCATTTACAAGTTTAGATTGCTGTGTAACAACACAATTACTCTCAAGTGTCCCAGGATTTACACAACTAGAAGTTTGATAAGTTTTGTAAACATCATCTTGTGAACAGAATTCCTGGCCTGTAAATCCTGTAAATCCACAATCACTATTAATCAAACAATTTACTTCTGTATTTCTACAGAAACTTGTTGCTGTCCCAGGATTAACACACTCATCAACTGTATACTGGTTGTTATCATTACACTGAGAGTTAGTTGAACAAACTATTACTGGATTTGGAGTATTTGTACAATAACTCTGAGGAGTTCCAGGATTTACACAAACATCATTTGTATTTTGATTATTATCATTACAATCATTATTTGAATAACAAGTTACAGGAGGTTGTATACAAGCTCCATTTGAACATTGATAAGCACAATTTTCTACTAAATTTTCATTAACTTCTGAATCACAAGTGTTTCCTATACACTTAGGTGTAATAGTTCTATTTATTACAGAATTTCCATTACAAACAAGCTGGTTTGTTGCACTTCCACACTGTCCGTCATTTATACACTGTAAATTATCATTTTTACAGAAACTCTGAGGAGTTCCAGGATTTACACAAACATCATTTGTCTGAGAATTACTATCATCACAATCATTATTATTATTACATGCAACAGTTGGTTGTATACAAGCTCCATTTGAACATCCAAACTGACAAGATTCCATTATAGAATCATTTTGAGATGTATGACAGCTGTTTCCAACACATGATGGTGTTATTGTTCTGTTAACAAGATTATTTCCAACACAAATTTTATTGCTTACTATTGAACCACAATCCTCGTTAACACTACACTCTCCAATTGGTGTAAAAATACATGATGTTGTATTATTAACTGTTGAACATGAATCTTGTGTTCCAGGGTTATTATCCTCGCACTCATTTACAAGTTTAGATTGCTGTGTAACAACACAATTACTCTCAAGTGTTCCTGCATTTACACAAGTTGCATTTTGATAAGTTTTGTAAACATCATCTTGTGAACAGAATTCCTGGCCTGTAAATCCTGTAAATCCACAATCACTATTAATCAAACAATTTACTTCTGTATTTCTACAGAAACTTGTTGTTGTCCCAGG
>Ga0208245_1000765_pt1 | contig 23633 bp, 27 predicted proteins | sample RifOxyC1_FD_184035 | JGI IMG/M metagenome (GOLD analysis project Ga0208245, IMG submission 184035) | Soil microbial communities from Rifle, Colorado - Rifle Oxygen_injection C1 (SPAdes) | ecosystem: Environmental > Terrestrial > Deep subsurface > Rock core/Sediment | place: Rifle, Colorado... | reverse complement strand
ATATTTACTGGCGAGAAGTACATTTACACAACAGTTTTCTATGACGGAGATGTGTACCATACCAGACTTTGCCTTTGTTGCGACTCGCTGGCAGAACACTTCTTCCCGGATGGGTGGGGCTATCAGGGGGACATGCTGGCGGAATTGGAAGATTACCTTTTCAACGCTTGGCAAGAAGACCTGCCCAGCGATTGCATATCAAAATTAACCCCTGCGGCACGTGACATCGTGTGCGATATTTTGCAGGGGTTCCAGGAGAAATAAAATGCTAAAATTCTTGAAGAAACTACTGTGGATAGTTAAAAATTACGACTATCACCGGGCGCTGCTCGGGGACAGGGTCACCGAAGCCACCAACATAATCCGAGAGCGCACAGAGGTGCACGCGGCATGGTGCCGATACCGTGCCTGACTTTTGACTGCGAGCGGTGGACTTGGTTCGTTACATTTTGTCGGCAGGCGGATTATTTTCTTTTTTCCCATGTTTAACCATCGTCATCGTAAAGTCAAACTTTGCCTTGCCAGCCTTATACAATACGCCTTTGGCTGTGCCGTCAACCTGAATTGCAACGGTGTCTATGATGTCATGAAAGAACTCATGATTTTTTGGGTGGTTATAATCAAGCCGATATCCAAAAGGCGCGTGGCTCACATAAAACCATGCCCCATCAATCCCCACGGCCCGGTTGAAGCCCTCGCCATCCTTGATTACTTTGTGGTCACCAAGCGGATTGAAGATTGCCGCCCAACCGTGACACTCAACTGCCCATTCGCCGTCCATCATTTTTCCCACCACCTGAGCGGCCCGTGCCATGTCGGGCCGATAAATTTGTTTTTCGGGTGTGCGCAGCGCTTGATAAGGCGCAGGTAATAGATGCATTTTGCGTTGCATTCTGGCCTGCCGCAGATCATTCACCCGCCACCAATATGGTAAGTTGCACAACTACAGTTCCGACGCCAACTTTACCGCCAGGGGAATAAACAGTTACCACATCACCGGGAAGTATCGCCGTCTGTGTCATGCTGGTGTATTCAGTTCTAGCGGTCTGCCATTGATTTGAACCTACCGCTGTCGCAACAGTATGATAATAATCCCTGTCGGTTGTCCCGTCATCATTTGCTTTGCCGATTTCCAGGGTTATTGCGGCGTCAGCACTTGTTGCTTCAGGGTATGTCAAATCGAGCTGATAAACTGATCCGCTATCCTCATGCGACCAGTAAATTGGGATTGTCGTTGCCGCTCCCGACAAGTCAATTTCAACCGTCTTGACGATTTTGCTTTCCATCGGAACAAACTCAGTGCCGTTGTGCCTCCACATTCCTTTCCCGCGCACCGTCCCGTCTGCATTCATCAACAGGCCATTAACCGGGGCAGCAAAGTCAGCAGCTTGTGGAGTAAAGCGCGGCCTGACAACGTTTAATTCTCCCTGTCTTGACAAGTTTTGCCAAGTTCCAATTGCTCCAGGATCAATATCAAAAGCATCAGCGGCTGCGGAGACCTTGGCAATTACAAAAAACCCGTCTGCATTTGCCCTAAGCTGAACACCCTTGCCGGAACCGCTGCTATCCTCTATTGTTGTCCCCACAACGACAAGTGATTTTTCGTCACTATAAATATTCGCTCCGGCCGCATTATCTCCGTTGATACTGACCTCACCTCCTGTGATAGTTAAGCTATCCCCTCCGTCAGTTGGGTTGTAAATACCGTAATCGTCGCATGCTTCAATATGCGGGTTAATAATTGTTGACCTATTTGCATAATTCGATACCTCAATCCCTGTTGCGAATCCAACAATATACGGGGTGTTGACAGTGTTCCACCAGCCAGGCACAGCGGCAGAAGGACCACGGTTGAAGCGCAGTCCTATTCCTTCTCTGCTTCCTTTTGTCTGTGTATATCCGACGACGCGCGGGGAATTGATCGCTGATTTCTGGATGCCACGAAGGTCGAGATAGCCATCAGCTCCCGATGCCGCACACTGAAAGTATCCGTCCCAATTCGAATTTATGGTGACGTAATTTATCGCAGCAGTTTCCTTATCAGGATTTTCCATGGCCCAACCGGAAACTCCATAAAACTTCAACATTGCGCTGCCGATATTTAATGTCAGGTTTGATTTGAGATTTATTTTCGAATCATGTCGGTAAATTTTATCATTTATAAAATTTACGGTATTATAGGCTGTAATTGCGCTGTTAATTGCGGCGGACATATCGGTGGTGTCTTGCGTAACATTTTTTGTCCACCAGTCCGGCCATACGGCTTCAATTTTTGCGCCGGATAGGTTAACTGTTATATCGTCCCCGATCCACCGCTGACTGGGTGCGACGATAAGCCCACCATTTACCACCAGTGTTTCCGTGCCGCCGCCGGCCACGCCGTCAACCGTTGCCCCCACCGCAATCTCAAGATCAATATTCGATGGAACTGTTACCGTGTCGCTTTCGGTAACCACCCATGCGCACGGCGCAAGCCAAAGGCTAACGACCCTGGATGTACCAATCTGCGAAACGGCATTTTTTACGGCATCCATGCTGCAAGTCGATCCGTCGCCGTAAACCTGAAGAACATCAACCCCGACATGATCGAATTTGTGCAACGTGACCTGTCCGCCGGTCGATGAATCCCTGGTAAAAGTGTCTGTCACCCCGTCCCAGTGCCGGACATCCTCTTTTCCGACAAGCCCCTTATTGACCGTTGCCCCGAATGATGACGAAACGGAAAAAAGCAGAAAAACTGCAAAACACAACTTTTTAACGATAAAATTCATTTTTAATCACCAATTTTCGTTATTTTTTCTCTTAAATATTTCACGCTGATTGCATTTTCCGGGCAGAGATTTTTCGCCCATTCCAGCCGGTGCCATACTAATCTGATTCCGTCATCGTCCGCAATTTCAAAAAAACCTTGGCAGTTGAATTTTTCTTTTACCCCTGGCCAGTGCTCTTCGCATCGCATACACTGCCGGCATTTTTCTTGATCGCAAGAAATACGGTACATCACGCCTCAAGACGAAGCGCCCCTGTAGGGCATTCGCTGCGCGCATAGTCCAGCAGTTCTTCAGCGCCTTCCTGCCGCCTGTTAACTTGGTGGCCAAGACCAAAGCCAAGCTCAGGCATCATTATTATTCCGTCATCACGGTCAATGCACAGGATTTCCCGGCAGCGTAGACAGCCGATGCATTCATCTTGATTGACAATCACTTTCATGGGGAAATACCAGTTATTTTTGACATTATGTAGCCACCAAGCAGCGCGGCAACGGTAGCGACGAAACCAAAAATTCCCCGGCGAATTATCTTGCGCACCTCTTTGCCGAAACGAAGATCAGCCTGAAACTCGGCGACGCTTTCCGGATTATCGATGTCTACACCGCATATTGCCAAAACACGTTTCACCGCGGCCTCTGCCGCCTTTTCAGGTTCGTGGCATCCAGGGTTAGGGCAACCGCCACCATGATCTGCTTCTCTGCGGAAAGGACCAAGGTAATTGCTCATTGACCGCCTCTTTTTCCCTTTATTGAAACGTAAATCCCGGCCGGCAAGGCCACCGCCTGGATGATGGCGGAAATATCACCAGGCGGCATATGCAGATAAGCAAGCCATCCGGCCAGGGCCACAATCATGCCGATAACGATGATGCGGTTGTATGTATCCATTATGGCAATTTCACCCCCACGGCAATTTTATCACCATCAGCCTCGAACAGGTCCACGGTTAAAAAATATGACCTAAATGTTTTTTCATAATTTCATCCACCTATTTGTTTTACGGTTAAATTGATGTCGTCTATAATGATATCGTCAGTATTTGTTTCATTCCAACACCACACCTCAACGGTATCATTAACGGCAAAATTGGCATATCCGCTCAAGGCTACACACCGATAATCACCGCCTCCTCCGGCAAAGTTTTCATGAGCATGAAGGTTCTGCAGCTGGGTTGCCCCGTTATTAATATAGACGTTGAACGCTGCTTTAAATCCTGTCCCAGCCCCACTTTCTGCAGCGATTATGCAAATGATTTCATATTTACCAGCCTTCCCGATGGTTATGTGGTCATTGGTATGGTCCGGGACGGATGAACCGTTCGCCTGACCGTCAACAGCAAAGGCGGTAATTTGCGCCTTGTTGGCAATCCCTGTGCCGGAAATGGTTATCGTCGTCGCGGTGTCGTATCCGTAAATTTCGGCAAATTGCAGGCCTGCACCCCCGACAAAGTTCATATCACCGTCTGCCTCTACCTCGACATAGTTTGTGGTGTGATCTCCAAAGCGGGTGTCTCCATTGATGTCAAGCACGGCTGATGGTTCGGTGGTTTTTATCCCCACTTTACCGTCAGATTTCATTACATGATAGCCTTGCAACGTGCCAGCTGCATCCATGAGCTTGAAAGTTAATCTGCCCGGCACAACACCTGCCGATACCGCGGCATCTACTTCACATAAAATAATTCCTGCCGAAACGAATGCTGTTCCATCGTATCCTTGCGATATAATGGTTCCTAAATCATCACCGGATGCGACAACCGTTTTAGAGGCGAAGCTTCCTTTTGACCTTTGTAAAATTATGGTTGGTTTTTGCGCAGATGTATCTGAATATGTGACTATATAGACATTTGCCGTTGCGGCATCAGCCCTGCTTAAATAAACAGATCCTGCCCCTAAATCGTATTTCAAGTAAGTTGATCCTGATGTATCATACCTATAGCCAGTTCGCCAAGTGATAGCATCTCCGGCGCTTGTTGCTCCACCTGTTGATGTTTTTATTTCAAAAATGCCGTTGTCAATTTCAAAATTGACGCTATATTCTCCCCCTCCAACAATTGCCCTGTGACCGCCGAGAGTGGCGTCATAATAGGCATTCCAATAAAAATTTGATCTCCCGCTGCCGTCTTGAACAGAAATACGTAAATGCGATGTTGAGCCACCACCAATCAACGCGGCCCCGGCTGGAGTAGTAGGATATGGAATCTGTGTGCTGGCACCAAAATAGCAACTCCCTTCAATGCCAGGCCCGCGCAAGTCTACGCCATATTGCGGGTCAATATTGTTTATTCCAAGCCGTTTATTTACTTCATCATAGGCCGATGCGGTTCCTAATTTTATCAATCCCTTCGTCGCATGAGACGTTGAGCCGAGAGTAAGATTTTCACTGGCCGCAGTTCCGCCATAGGCCGTCTGCCCACCTGCCCGCCCGGCAAGCAACAGATAATGGGTATGAACATCGCCAACCGCAAGATTATCCTGCGCATTGTGGTCGTGCTTGTGCAAAGATGTAGCGCCGGCGTCTGTCAAGTCAAGCCAGTTGGTGGCAAAGGTGGCCCTGTCCGTGGCATCTGAGGCCAGCAGGTAGGAGGAATGATCATCATCGTTAAGACTTGCCGCCGTCATGGCGTTTCCGTGGTCGAGCTGGCCACCACCGGCAGATGCTTCATGATCGTGGTTTGCCTCGGAAAAATCAGTAATAGCCGGAGATGTGGAAAACGTGGCAACGCCGGAAGTCAACTGAAATGTGCCGACACTGGCTGAAATGTTGGGGTAGTTTACCGATGTTGAATAAATGGTTGGTATACCGCGCAGGCCCTCAATGATGTCAAGGCGCTCAGAAATCCTGTTCAGGATAAATTCCAGCGACCCGGCAATATTGTTCGGATCAACCCGGTAATAGTCGCGCTGCTCAACCATCAGTGTGAACTCATGAGTTGTGGGCCGGCAAGCACCGTCCCTTTCAATGCCGCCTTCCCTGTTCTCTCCATGACCTTCGCCAGTTTTGACGGGGCCTTGTCGGCATAATATTTGACGACATCGCCGGTATTTTTCCCGAATATGGCCAGGGCAGAAAGGGCGCCAAAGGCGTTTGGCACGACAAGACCTGTCATGCCGCCGCCAAAAGCCATATAGCCGGCCATGGCCGGGATAAGTCCGAGGTTGATTGCCTGCGCGTGCTGTTCGGCAAATGAGCCAAAATCTGCCTGAATCTTTTGCGCAAGAACGGTATCGGCCTTGATCTTTTGCAGTTCTTCTGGTGTAAATATCTTGCCGATAACGTCCTTTTTCTTTTCAACCTCATCAATGAAAAGCTGCGGGATGAACTGAGCCTTTTCCCCAGGCTTTTTCGGGCTTGTTACGGCAGAGTCGTAGATTTTTTTCGCATACTGGTATTTCAAGCCGGCCTGAATCATGGCAGGGTCTATGACCTCGCTTCCTCCCTCTGCCGCCACTCTGATTTCCGGACCTGAAAGAACCCTGGCCAGCTGGTTAAAGTCATTGGCTGTCCCGCTGGTGTAAAGCATATCAATTATGTCATCAAATTTTTCTGTCCGGTTAAGGCCGGGTATTTTTTTCAACACCGGGCTTTTCCTGAAAGCCTCATTCATCGTGGAGGTTATTGAATCGTCAACCGTCCTGGAAATAACGGCGGCCTCACCCATTTTTCCATTGCGATAGATATCGGAAAGAACGCGCTCTTTAAGATTGTCGCGGAACGCAACATCATCAGGGGTCATTTCTCGAAACGAAGCTTGAAATTTGTCTCTTGCCTGCGGATAGATGTTTGACAAAAAATCTATGGTATCGGCTGGCTTCATGGCTTCTTTCCCTTCCACAATGCCGGTGATATATTTTCTGACCTTGGACATTCCCTTGAAGTTCTTCCCAGCCAAGAATTTTTGTACTTCCCCTGGCGTGGTCAATCCCAATTCGTCAACCAAGAATGTCTGCAGATCATCAAAAACGATTTCTCCGTGGTTCTCTGCCGCCGCTTTATAAATTTCCTCATTTGACTGCTTGTAAAGCTCTCTCGCCCCTTTGTCGAGAGCCCCGCCGATTGCGCTTCCAAGCTCAACAGGTTTGACCTCTTTCACTCCCAGGCGCTGCGGAATAGCTGAAAAATGGCCGATGATGTTATCTTCCAGCTTCCTCTTGTAGTAACGGTTCACCGCCCGGCCGCCGATGGTCAGCTGTGCGGCTGTCCCGGCAAGCTTCGGCACATTTAGAAGCGCCGCGGCCGCCCCGGTTCCGGCAAGTTCTCCACCGGCAGACAGTGCTGCATACATGGCCGCCTCTCCCTTATCAACCGGCTTTCCCATGGCAACATCAGTGAAAGCTGACGCGCCGCCGGATGCAGCCGCGCCGGTTGCCATGCGTGACCCGAGGTTGACGGCCTGCTTGCCGAGCATCATGGCCCGCCCGGCCTTCGCCGGGATGGCGATCTGTGGAGCAAGGAAAGACGCCAGAAGGTCGGCCCCGGTGACAGCCATTGTCTTTGCCGTTTCAGGCGATATTTCAAATCTCCGCTGGTTTTCTGCTGTTTGCTCTGGAGTGAGCACGGCAGATCCAGGGCCGTATTGCATCGCCCCGGCTGGTTCAGGTCCAGAAACGGGGAACTCTTCGCCGCCAGACTGGGCTGGTCCGGAAAGCGTCTTGTCCTGGCCGGCGAGCTGTTCGTCATAAGCTCGCTGCGCAAGGGCGCGCATGGCCGGATCCGGCATCCCGTCTATTTCCTTCTGGATCTCCACTTGATCGCCTTTGAATTCTCCGACAACAGGAGTGCTCATCATCGACTTGGTATATGTCTCCAAAGCCTGGACGTTTGGAGCGTCTACCTCGATAATCGAACCGTCAGGCTTTTCAACTTCGTAGATCGGCATTACTGCACCACCTCCCCGCGTTCGTTGATTTTTACTCTGGTTCTGGTGCCGCTTCCCTGCCGCCCGGCGTTCTGGTATTCGGTGAAGGCGCTGATAAGCTCGCGCTGTTTTTCCGCAGGAGACTTTCCCTTAAAGCTTCTCGGGTCAATGGATGACGAAAAGGAGCTTAAAAAGTTTTCAAGCATATCCATTTTTGACTTGATGTGCTCATCGGAATCAAGAGGAGATGGTAAAAACATCATCTCATAAAGCGGCTGCTCGTCCTTGGTTATTGCCGCTCCGGTCATGGCCCGCACCTTGGCATCAAGGGCATTCCAGTAGTTTGACCGCAACTCGCGCCCCTTGGTAAATGGGACGCCTTGAATGCCAACGCCAGGGATGCGTTGCATTGAAGCAACAATTTTCCTGTCAACTGTCCCATCTTCCTTGACGATAAGCGATCTGGCTTGCTGGATAGCACCGATACCTGACTTTGCTGTCGCGACCTTGCCGGCTGATTCCACCGTCTGCTTTTCAGGAACAGAAGCATAAGGGCTGCCAGGGGCCAACAGCTCATCATAGGTCATATTCGGCGGCGGCGGCTGACCTGTTTCCTTGTGCATAAAATTCTTTGCCTCGGATCCAACCGGCTTTGAAAACATGCCGGCAGGTGCCCCGGTCGGCGTGAACCCGACAAAGCCTGTCCCGGTGTCCTTATATTCCACTTTCCCTTTTTCAAACTCCATCCGCTGTTTGGAAAGATCGTAATTTTTACGCGCCATTTCTTCACTTGCCGCATTTGATCTCTTTGTTTCGTTGGCAGATCCCATGCGCAACGCCGTTCCAATCGGCAAGCCAAGGTATTCCATGGCCATTGCTGTCTGTGGGTCCATGTTAGCCAGCATGTCTACCAGGCCGCCGCCGCTTCCTGGTCCTGACATCGAAACGGTTGTGCCATTTTGTGGAGTTGATGGAGTGGCAACTGTGGTGCCCTGCTGCTGTCCAAAAAATGGCAATGGAGCATCGACGCTTATCGAATTTCCTCCTTGATCATATCCGACACCGGCCTGCCCTTGCTGGTCCTGCTGTCCTTGCTGCTGCTGACCTCCGCCAAGAACTCCGGCGATCATGTTCATCATAAATTCGTCTTTCTTGGCCTTTCGCTCGTTTTCCTTCAGCTCAAAATCGACAAGCTTCTGCTTCATTTTGCGCTCTTCAGCGGCAATTTTATCAAGTTCCTTCTGCCGCTGGCCCTGCTGCATGCCGGACAAGATCCCGGCTACCAGATTTCCGAAGCCCTGTTCCATGGCCATTACAGTACCCCCTCTATTTCAGCGCCGAGCTTGCCGTAATGGACCATCAGCGGCAGATTGTCGTCGCCAAGCGCAACAGCTTCAGGAAATACGCGGTAAAGGTCCTCCGCCAGAACGCCGACACGCGGATTGTCTCCAGCATCCCAAAGGTAATTGTATGTCACCATCGGCAACGTCCGACCATTCTTCAGGCGGATGGTGGCAGCGAACTTAATGTCACGCTTCAGTCTCTTGGTGGAAAACATAAAGCTGCCAATCGAAGACATGGCAGACCCGATTGAAGATCCTACAGACCCCCATGGAATTTCGCTTATTATGTCGCCAATGCCAGACCCGAGAGAGCCGAGCATATCGTTCGATTGAGACTGGACACCAAGCCCAGTATTCATTCCTTGCGCATAGCTGCTTGCTGCGCCACTTAAGCCAGTCATGGCCTGTCCTGGTGCTCCGGTTGCCTGCCCATATGCCTTGTTATACATATCCATGGCAAGATTGCTGCCGAAGTCGCTCAATGTCTCAGCCGATCCAATGCGGGCGTTGGCCAGGGCGTCCATAAGTGTTCCGCCGGCCGGAAGCATGGAAAGAATGGAATCCTTTGCGCCTGCAAAAGATTCTGCAATCGAACGCTTGCCGGACTTGTAAGCCGGTAGCGTTGTCACATTAAAAGGGGTTCCCCTTCTTTTCCATTTTCCGTCAAATAGTTTGTAACCCATGAACTCCATAAGATTACTGTTGACGGCGTTCATAAGCGGCTTATTTCTGGTGTATTGCCCCTGCGCTATCTGCGCCAGGATGTTGGTATACGGGTTTGATGCCGCCGTGTTTGTCACGGCTGAAGGAACATCGCCGCCAATGCCGAAAAGACCGCCGACTGTATCACTGACAAAATCACCTACATCGCCAAAGCATCCCATGATCACACCGCCTTTATGAATCTGTTGAATTTCAGCGTGTAGCCTTTTTTATGGTATATTTTTTCAACCGTGCCGCCGCGCATGAATTCTATGTTGTGGAGAAAAAAAACCTTTGCCCCCCACTGCCCGCCGGCATGCTCAAATTCTTTTATCAATCTCGTTGCCCCTGGACCATACATAAAGCATTCAGCAAAGAATTTCTCGCCGGTACACATTTCAAAGCCGCAGACAGCCCCGAGAATTGCCGTTGCCTTTTCGTTTGCAAATATTACCCCTTTCCCGGTTCTGTAGCAAGATTTCCAGTATTCGACAAAGAAATTATCGTTAAACTCCCCGGGCTCATTCGCCAGCAGAAAGAATTCACGGCAAAGAGGCAATATTTCGTTTATTCGTTCAACCGGCAAAATCATTATTCAAACTCAGCTGCAAAAATTTCCACCGGCCCGCTGCCATAAATCCTTACCGCCGATCTTGAACCGTTCCCAGTGGCAATCAGCCGCCTGACGGTGTTGCGGTTCCCGGTAATGTTGTGACTCTGCAGGACGGCATCATCAACGATAATTTCGGCCGTGCACGATGCGGCCGCATCGACTGAAACGTCATATTTTGACCACCTTGGAAAATTCCTTCTGGTCTGCAGAACAAAGTTTTTTGACTGGGAATCATACTCAATGGCTGTTCCGGCATCGTCATTGGCTGCGATATTTTCCAGGTGCCGCACATATCCTTCGGCATCGAACCCGAGCAGCCTGTTGTTTGTCTCGTCAACGCATACTGCAGAAATTCCTACGCCCCAGGTGTAATAAGCGCTGCGTTTTGTAGTGATGTGGAAAACAAGGCAATGAGCCGGGTAATCATCTTCCGATGAGCAATACCCGAAATAGACCTGTCCCTTGAACTGGATAAGCCAGTTCTTTGACATTTTTGACAGGTCAACAGCTGGGATTCCGTTTTTCTCTTCGTTCCTGAACAGCGGCAAGAAGGCGCTTTCCGTAAAATTTATATCGCTGCCAGCATAAACATAAATGCCATCAATGCCGAGGTGGAAAAGTCCCTGGCCATGAACAGACAATGCGCATTTTCTTGAAAGAGTTCCAAGCAGCGCATCCATTTTTATGGGGAAAAAGGTGTTGTAGGCCGTGCCCTGAATGTGATAGATGCCGTATTTTGTCAGCACATAGAGCTGACCGGAATAGAACGCCGCGGCGACGCACTGATCCTGCAGCGGCCCAACCTCGACATAGTATGAAGTCGGCCAGTATTCAGGCTGTTTTGGCTTGCAAAAATATAGCCTGTTCCCGTCAAGGATAAAGCATGTGCCGTTATAGTTCGGGCCGATGGCAAAAGTACCGGACGGCGGCCGGTCGTGGTCTGTTGCTTCCGCATCTCCAAGCGATCCATCGGCGGTGTTGGTGTCAACCGTTGTTGTCCCGATGGCAATATCCTGATCATGGTAATAAGTAACATCGCCGGCCAGGGTCCGGTACACGCGGACATGGGTAACCTGTGAATCAGAAGAGGCGGTGAACGAAACGGAAAGGCTCTGGTTTGCAAGAGTCGTGCTATTTGATGCCGGTGAAAGGTTCGACTCAGAGACAACCGTGGTCCCTTCCTTGCGGCAGTATGAATATTTTGCGCGGTATGCCCCGGTGAGCCCGGTAAGCGCCCCAGCGGCTGTTGTCGGTGCAACGGTCGGCGCGGAAATTCCCCATTCATAAACAGAGCTTCCCTCAATCCTTTTTCGGTCTGTGCCGTTTACGGCAAAAATATTTTCTGTTGTCGAATTGAAAGAGTTGTATTTTATCGCCGACCATTCAGCCGACGATAAAGACGATGCTATGCTGGTTTCATTCAGGTAAATATTTCCTCCTGCGAAAAGATACCTGCTGCCTCCATGCTCAACCAGCAGGTGACCGGCGGTAGATGCCACGGCGGTAGCGTTCAGCTTGCTTGACCCGTCACGGGTAACCAGTTTCCCCTGGGTGTCAACCCGGAGATTTTTGCACCGCGTCATGGCGTCGCTGATGATCATCGAGCCTTTCGCGTCGGACTCCTGCGGCAAATTGCTTGGGTCCTGGGAAATGTTCAGCGGCCCGTTTGGTTTCCAAATGATCATTTTACCACCTGTCCGGATAAGTGTCAGGAAGACGCGGCCGGAGCCGAATGCGCTTCAGCGGATCGGCCTGGGTCTTAAAGCGCAGAATGCGGTCAACAGATCGTTTCTGCAGATAGATGGCAATCGTTTTCTTTGCCAGTTCCTTTTTCTGCCCCCAATACTGAGAAAGCGACTCGATGCGCCCGTCCGTGTTGGTCAGATATGCCCGCTCCAAGACCTCATATCCAACATATTTCTGCAGGTATTCCGGAAGTTCGCATTCATCGTCGGCCCCCCCGGAGAGCGCCGCCGGCCGCCGGCTGAAAACGGCGAGCAGATTGTTGTCGGCCTCGACATAGGAAAATGTGGCGCCGAAATCAGAACTATCGACAATTTCTCCGCTGTCTCCAAGCAAAAGGCCAAGGTCTGAGAGCACGTCAAATTGATCATTTCCAGAGTCGGTCAAAATCGTTTCGCTGGAATCTTCATGCCATTCCGTGACGGTCGGCTGCGGGTAAAGGTAGAGGATGTCTCCCTGCGTGTCCTCGCGGCGGTATGCCACCGGGTCCCCGCCGTGTGTATCCCATGTCGGGTCGTCAAGCTGGACATCGCGCAGCCCGAGATGATCAATCGGATCTCGGTCAAAAGCCAGAAATTTTATCTTTTCAAGCCTATTGCCACACCACACCGGGGCCGGCTTGTTTGGCTGGACAATGAACGCCTCCCACGGGTGCGTGTAGGCGTATCCGGTGTCAATGATATCTTCTCCGGTATGCCCGGCCAGCATGGCCATTTCCCATCTGTACGTGCACACATGGTCAAACTGCTCAGAATGATAAAAGCTCTGGTACACATAGCCCTGATCGTGCTGGCTATATGCCCATTCAAAGTCGTGCATGTATGACATCTGGAATTCAGACGGTACAGGAGTAGCCTGCACCATAATGATAATGTTGTCTGGAAGGTTGAGCAGGGAGTTGTTGAACAGGCGCAAAATAAGGGAATCGGACCAGATATTGCCGGCAGGGTCGCGCAGGAAACGGCGAATCCTTTTTAACTGTTTTCTCCAGTCCATTTTTTCGACCTGTATTGATAAATTCTTTCGCTTGATTCAGGGTATAGGTGCGCTACTCCAAGTTCCTGCAGATAAAAGCCGTGATGGGTAGATGCCGCTTTGGCATCTCCCCGGCTGGCGTAAAATTCACTCACCGCATAATAGGCAGCGGCCCATTGATGCTTTTCGCGCAGCCTGATGCGGTCCGTATCCAGTTCATACCGCTTCGGGATCACCACGGCCTTAATGTGCAGCATGCCGGCGTCAGCCGATGGCGCCGGGTGCAAGCATATCATGTTATGGCCAACCGGGCAATACCGCTCCGGGCTGCCGACATTTTTCAACCATCTTTGGTTGAAGTGAATCAGGCCGATAAAGTCTGTCTGCTCAAGGCGGAATTGCCGGTCTATGTGCCACACATCGGTAAACCACCCGAGATGAGCTGACCGGAAATCTATCCGGTAAAAATTGACATTGGCCTTGAGCGGCAAGTGGTAATCAGCCTTTGAGCAGCCGGTTATCAAGGAAATTTCTTCAATGGCGTCATTGATCGAATCGCGTATTTGCTCCATACCATCTGAGGTGCTGGTAAACACGTCAGGGCTTATTGAGTTTTCCCCGATCAGGTCGAGTATGTGCTGCTCTATTTCGTTCAACAAACTGCCTCATAAAGCTGGGCACTCGCTCCTGTTCCGGTAATAGAATAGTACAGAGTTTGCGCCCCTGCATCAATGGGAGAGAGACAGAAAAATCCTGGTGTTTTTGTTGAAATATCAAAAACTCTTTCCCCGGAAGCATTAACTTTTCTGACCGTCACTGCGGCGGCATTCGTTCCGTCTGTTGAAACAAGAACGCCGCCAAGTAGCCTTCCATAATTCAAAGATACTGTTCCTGTCCCGGAAATTTTACCATCAGTAAGTGGTCTGAGAACCATTTCAAAATCTCCTTTAAAAATGGGCCGGGACGGGATAGGGCCGCCCCATTTAAGGAATTCATCCGCCCATAAAATAAATCAGTAGCCCTCTACCGGCATGGTGTCGCCCTTGCACGTATTGTCTCCCAGGGAAAAACCGGACGGATCGACAAATTCAATATCATCAATCCGCGACATTTCGTCGGTTGCGTCTCTATTATCAATTCTTTCCTGGCCGGCACGAGCGGCAATCATACGGTTTCCTGGTTCCCACATGACCCCAATCGGCGTTACCACCTTGTACCATGAAGGGAACCGCATAAGCCCGTCATTTCCACGGCCGATAAACATCGTTCTTTTCAGTATTGCTGCCATTTCGTTACCTCTTTTGAGCAATTGCGAGCACTGACGGTGTAGGCCTGAAACCTATCGCCGTTTTGGCCGCGATGAGTGAAAGTCCGGCAGCGGAAAAAGCCGCGCCGATTGATTCAGGTGAATATCCGTAGCGGTGCCCCATTCCTGATTCTTCCGTCCCGTAGATGCTGCCGATAAATCCCTCCCATAATTCTGGTTTTCCTTGAGCCTCAAGCAAAGATTTTGCCATAAAATTAATGTCAGGACACGACAAAAAAACATGGCCTCCATGGCGAAGCACCCGGCACCATTCCCGCAGAGCGGCAACGGCCTCATTTTTCCCGAGGTGCTCTATCAGGTGATGAGCCTCGACAAGATCAAAGCTCGAATCATCAAACGGAAGCGATTTAGCGTCTGCCATGACATCGGCCTTGCTATTGTGCAAGTCAACATTGACATATTCAGGCCAGACGTTTTCCCCGCATCCGACATGAATCTTGTCTTTGGCCGTTTCAATCATGCGGCCTATTTTGTCGGTGAATTTTCCATATTCGAGTGTCTTATTCTGCGGCACCCCGCGCTTTGCCAGGTCAAAGGCCGGGATGAAAATTTTTCGGTGAACATTGCCGCCGATCAACTTTGCCTGGTTGTGAAACGCGATGATCCCGGCATTGTACCCGAGGCAACCGTATTTTTCGCGCAGATCCTGGTCTTCTCCGGAAGTGTATCCCTCGTTTTTTCCATCGAAGAAAAACCCGCCCATTTCCATTGCCTTTCGCAAGAAGGCATCAGACATAAAAACCATGCGGCCGTGTTGGCCGTAGTTTTCGACATCTTCATGCCTGCTGCCGAATATGTAGGCCTGATCTACTCCGCATTGCGCTATCCGGTCAAAAATCCATTCAGGCGGCCTGATTTCCACATTGTCAACGATGGGGTTCAGCCCGATGTCGTCATGGCAGAAAAGGGTATCACCTCCCGGCCAGATATTCATAAGGTAATGGTTGTAGGCCCCCCATTCCAACCCGGTATTTTCCCTTACCACATAGGGAATGGCCATGTCGTCAAGAAAATTGTCTCGCCTGTTTGCCACCACGAAAACGTTGTGTTTGTCCATAATGCGGGACAGAGAAGCATAAAAGTCGTCAAACTTTTCAAGATACCAGCCAACGACGCAAATGTTCATTTTGCACCACCTTGGCCGAATACTGACCTTGATGACACTATGGACTTTTCCTTAACCAAATGCCCAACCTCAAGCGAAGTATCGCACCACACTTCCCAGCCGGCGGCGCGGGCCTGCTTGCACAACTGGATATCTGTTCCCCATTCGTGCTCCGGGGCAAACCATGGCTCTTTCGCCTTGTCGAATACCGCGGCGCGGATCATCATGCAGCCGCCGCCGGTTACGTCTACCCGCTGCATTACCCTGCTGATTTCTGAGTGAAGGGGAAAATGAGGGATGCCTTCTTTTTCATACATGAAGACCGGGTAACAGGCGTCTCCGCGCTGAAAGTATAGGGCCCCGACAATCCCGGCCCTGGGGTTGCTCTCAAGGTGCTTGACAAGACGAACAGGCAAACTGTAAGCATCAGTCGGAAAAGCGCCCTGCTCAATATCGAAAACGTGGTCATCGTCAAGCATGAAGATGTAATCTGCCCCATTCTGCAGGGAAGCTTTGACAATGGCATTCCTGGCCCTGAACTGTTCGCTTTTCCCCTTCAGCGCGAGCTGAAAATCATACTCAGGATGCCGGCGCCCTAGATGATACATCAGCCGAAGATAGTCTTCTGAAACCTGATCATCAAGGCCGTTGAACGCCACAATGCCTATGCAGATAATAGGTTTTTTCATTCGACCACCTCGGGAAACTTTTTCAAAAAGTCTCCATATCCCCAATCTGTAATTTGCTGGCACTCTTCCGGTTTCAGCAGCGCGATAGACCGAAAGCGACGATTTCCGCAGTTGTCGCAACACCCTATCTTGTTAACCGTTTCCTTTGTCCTCACGATCGCCTGGCAGCTATCGCACCGTAATACCGGATCAACCGTTTCCTGCTCGCTCATTTTTGCCCCCTATCGGCAGTTTTAAAAAATGGCCGGGGATTGCCCACCCGGCCATGGTTAACGCTTCAAAAAACATTTTACAGGCACTTCAGAAAGCAGGCAATCGCTTTCGTAGTGTAGCTGGCCTGAGCGGCCAGGGCAAAACCGCAGGTTCGCAGAACCTGGGCAGTCTCTGCCGGGGTAACGCCCTCAAGGCAAAAAGCAGCGGTAATGCCGCCAACAAGCGGCGTGCCTTTGGCTACAGCGCCTCGGCTTTCGTGGTAAACATGGCCGGTCGCGGTCATGGTGCGGACGCGGACGGCTGAATGATACCCATATACCTGGATCAGGCCATAATCGTTATGGACAATGGTCTGTGCCACAACTCCGGCAACGTCCTGACCGGCTGAAACATTTTCCGTAGCCGTGGCCAGGGTTACGCCAACGCCGTCAATATCTGTGGTCCAGTCCCATATTACCGGCTGACCATTCGACAAACTCGCCGTTGAATAGCTGTTTTTTGCGACGATGAAAATCTTTTCAGGATCGCTCCTTTTAATTCTTTGGAATTCCATGTTATTTTCTCCTTATTGTGTCAAAATTACGTCAAAATTGTTTACGCTGCAATCGACTGGCTGATACCCATAATCACGCCATGCTTGCGCATATTGCTTACCGCGACGTTGCCCATAAAAAGGACCTTGGCAGTCTTTGCCGTCTGGTTTTCAGGCTCGATAAACGGAGTGGTGATAATGTCCGTCTCAGAGTCGATGAACAGCTCGTAAAATGCCGTGTTCAAAAAGAACGCGGTCCCGGTTGTAATGGCTGCCGTCCCGGTGTAGATGTCCGGAACTTTTTCATCCCACAAGCAGGTGGCCCCCCTAAGCTTTATGGTGTCAAACCCCATGTCGGCCATTTTGGTGTTCTGGTAGCGGATTTGCGCATCCAGGGCATTTTCATAGGTCTCAAAAGAAACCTGATCAAGAAGAACAAGATTTGGGCTCCCGCCTGAACCCCTGGAGCAATAATTATACATGCGCCGGAGGGCCATTTTCAGGCCAGCATAGGTGCTGATATTGAGCGTGAAATCCTGACCGACAACGGTCTGATTGTTAACGGTTCCGGTGTGATGTCTCCACCATGAATTTGTTGACCCGGAAATATTTCCGACATTCCCGCCCGTAGTCGGATCAGTGCCGTTGAGCTTCCGCAGAAAATACCCGAGGGGAAGCAGGCCGAGGTTTCCGCCGGCTGAAGTTTCCGGAACAAAGGTGCTTGACGAGACGGTTCCAAGAACCAAATCACCGTTGAGTTTTTCCCGCATGCTCATTTCTGCTTGTTTCATTTTCGCTTCAAGCAAGTTGATTATGCGCCCTTCGCCGGCATTCTGCCTCTCTTCTTTCCGGCTGATGGAAATCGACCCGGCCACCTCTGCCCACGGATAAAACGCAGTAGTGATGCCTTCCTGCGGCGTGGTGTCGATGGTTTCATAACCGCCGACCGTCTTCACGGTGTTGTTGCTGCCGTACATGAGCGGGCACGCGATACGCTCACCGCCGTTCTGCTTCCTAATCGCGTCTGACATGCGCAGGAAGGCGAGAAACGCGGAATCCTTGAAAATGTTGTCCACCAGTTTTGGCCTGTAGGCCTCAAGAGTGGTACTAAGAAGCGCGTCATAGTACTTTGTATTGGTACTCGGCGCCCCGGTATCTCCGATGGTTCCCATAATTTTTTTCTCCTATTAAAATCTGAATCCTGGAGGCGGCTGCACTCCTTTTTCAGCGAGTTTTTGTTTTGCATATTCCACCGATTCACGAAACGACATCGGCTTACCTGACTGCGTATCAACTGACGATTTTCTGGTGGTGGACTGCCCGGAAGGCTCTGAAGAGTTCATTTTTTCCTTCAACTTCTTCATGGCCGCCTGTGCCGCCCTGGATTCCAGAACGTTTTTCGGGACTGAAATGGTATACAGGGTCAGCGGGTCGGTGACAAGGGTCGGATGCTTGCGCAAATTTTCCTGCATGTCATCCTCGTATTGCCTCCAATCAGGAGCCGAATCGTCCAGCATTTTCTCAATGCTTGATTTCTTCATTTCCGTGATGTGCTCAAGAAAAGGGGCCATCTCCTGGCGGACCTTTTCCAGTGCCCTTTTTTCCGCTATGGTATACACCTCGTCCCACGTTTTTGGTTCAGAACCGGCTGGCGGCTCATCGCCACCATGTGTGTCAGTTGATGCTGCTCTACCCTGCAGCTGGTATCCAAGCTTTTCAGCCATGGCTTTAATCCCGGCATGCGGATTCTGCATGAAAGACTCATATGCTTCAGCTGCTTTCTGCTTTGCCCTGATCGCTTGGGTTTTTTTAGTAAAAGCGGCCTGCATCTGCCGATATGCCGCTTCCAGTTCAGGTTTCCCCTTAATATCTTCGGGGTTGAAGAAAACATCATCTCCGCTGTTTTCGGCGTGTCCGGTTTTGCCGATTGCATCGTCGGTTTTTGGAGATGCTGCTTGTTCACCTTGCGATTGTCCGTCGGTCTTTCCGGCTGAAGATGCGGCGCTTGCTCCTTTTTCGAGTGCGCCAATTCCTTCTTGGCCTTTAATTCCTTCGGTTCCGCTTGTGGTGTCGTCTAACATAAAAAAAATCCTCCGTGGATTACTCCAGGGAGGATTTGCTATCGTGCCTGTTTTACAAAAAGAGCGTGGCTATTCGGCCAGGGTCTTTATCAAACCGACAATGTGCCGGTATTGGTCACTGTTCTTTTTTTTGATGCGCTCCAGGAGGGCGGCCGGCTCCTCGTTTTTTTTCTCCGCCGGTGTTTCCCTCTGCTTGCTGCTGGTCTCCGCACTTTTCATTGAAAAATTCCTTTATTTTTTCGCTACATGAAAGGCACAAGTCGAAAAGTTCACCGCTGCGTGAAAATTTTATCTCATCAACGGCTGGTGAATGACATTTATCACATATTTTCACGAGAAGCCCTCATTTTGTCTTTCTCATCAAAGTTTTTTGTGCCGCTCAAGTCGTCGTCATATGAGGATTTGTATTTCCTCAACTTAAGATCCATTCGTTTTTGCATGCGCATTTGCTCTTGCAAAAGAGAAAAAATCTTGCTGTAAATTTCATCGCCTATTTTTTCGCGGTTGTCAAATAAAATATCATAGATTTCCCGTGTTACCTCGCAAACGGTGCGCTTGTGAAATGACCGCTTGAAATCGTCAACGCCCATTTCATACCCATGCCATTTCGTTCTTTGGTGTAGCGCCTTTCTCGGTGACGCCCTGCTCCGCCATCAGTCTTTCCCGCTGCCGCTTGGTGGTAATGTGAGCGCCAAGAGTTTCGTCATAGTATCCTGCAGGAGGAATGCCGCCAAATGAAATAGCATACCGAGAATGCAAAACTCGGTGCATGACCCCGCCGCAATCATGAATTTTCTGGTGATCATTGACCCCGGCAAAAACATCGTTTACCGGGCCGCATTTGCTGCACACGTAATCGTAAATAGGCATAATTTATCCTGGAAAATTACCAGCTCCAGGCAGGTTTAAAGATTTCGGCCCGCCCGCCTGTCCTCCGGCTGCCGATACCGGCCTTGACTCGCTCACATTCGGCTGGCTCCCGGTCTGGCCAGGCTGCGGCATCTGCCCGCCCATAATCTGTTTGCCGAGTTCAAGCAGATCGTTGAGCAACGCTTCGTCGTCAATATGGTGCATCTCGAGAATGCGCTTCAACAATCGCGGCTGGGTCAAAAAATGGGGAACATTGCCGAGAATGCCGAGCACCGCCAGGAAAGAAGAGCGCTCCATCTGGGGAAGCTGCGGGATCGTCGCGCCAACATTGACGCCATACTCAAATTCGCCGTTGATTTTTTCATAGTCCTGCTCTCGGACTAGTTCCCAGAACTCGCCCTGCGGCCCTGTCACTTTTACCGCCTCTTCTCCGGTGATGTTTACCTGGACAAGCATGTCGAGCTTGCGGGCAACATCTCTCACCTGGTCGATAACCATCGACATCGAGTCCCCTTCGCGCATCTCCAACCGCTTGTCGAGTATGCCGGCCTGGGTCGCTGAATCGGCCCCAGCTATACCGCGGGCCTCATCGCTTGAACCGCCAAAAAGCTCGATCATTTCCGCTTTGAGGTAGGCAAGCTCTTGATATCTGGTTTGGTCAACCATGGCATCCTGAATAGGAATGCACAGAGTCTCAGATGTCATTTTTCTGATGATCGTGCCGTCTTCTCCGTTTTCGAGCTTTGACGCCTCGTCTTCACCAATCAGCCCGTTGACATTCAGTTCATATTTGCGATTGAATCTCTTGCGGTGTTTCTGGATGTCAGACCGTGCCAGATTATATTCCTTGGCAACCCCAAGGCCCTGGCTCATAGGCGGTATCGGGTATGGAGAATCATCGCGAAGCGTAAAGCGCAAAATTGAAAAAGGATCTGTTTCAACCCCGACTGGAATTTTCTTCTCATCCATCAGCAGCCGGTCGGCGCCTTCCGCGACACAAAGCCACGTCTTTTTTTTGAGGTTGTAAATTTCCCAGTATCTTATTTTCCGCTCACCTGGTGGTGTTTCCTTCTGGTGATAATTGTCGTCGAATTCTGCCGATCCTTTTACCTCTCCGCCTTTCTTGCGGTCTTCTCTGGTTATTGCCTCGTCATCCTTCGGCATCCGATCGCCGCCTGTCTTTGTCAACGATCTGACCGCGGCCTTGTCAAACCTGCGGTCAGAAATCAGATCATCGGCGGTTATGGTCACGCCATGCCCCAGCCAATTCCATGAATCAGGCAGCGGCCCGGCGTCCTCATCCCACAAAAAGTCGTCCGGGTGGATGCGTTCGACAACATATCTTTCGTTGACAGGGACATATTCGGGTTCAAGAATGGGTCCGCCACTTTCATCGAGAAGGGGCTCCCCATCGTCCCCCGTCATCGGCTCATTTGCGGACCCATTCTTTTCATAGTCGGCGTGAAACCTTGTCTTGATTACCCCGTAAGAAAAAAAGGCATCCTGAATATTCAGGCGCACCTTTTGCTTGAGCTCCACTTCGTCTTTGAGATAATTCAGGTATGACTGCCGAATTTTCCCACGCTTTTCAAACAGAGCTATGTCTTCCGGTTTTGGAGAATATGACTTTTTCAGCTTGACGTAGAAATATGGATCTGCGGCATAAAGCGCTGGAAGTTGCGCCTTAAGGTGTGAATAGACATTGTTGACGACGATGAAATCTTCTTCTGAAAATCCACCCTCGTTTTGCTTGCCGTCCAGGTAATCACGGGCCTTATCTACTTTGAAAAGCGCTTTCCATGCAGACCTGACGGCCTTGGCCCTGGAAATCTTATTTTCCCAGGATGCTTGTATTTTCTCGGTTTTTTTGCTCATCTCACCATCCCGTAAGCGATTGACAGCGAAACCCCGTGGCGAGCTGCGTATTTTTTGGCCTTAATCATCCGGTTACGTTCGCTCTTAAACGTTCCAGCAGGCTTCTCCTGTGCTTTTTTGGGAGGAACAGGACGATACATGCAACCATACCGGAAACAATCATATCCTTCGTCAGGTTGCTCTGTATCAACGTCTTCAGGGTTTTTTTCATCTTCCCGTAACCCCTGCATCTCTTCCCAAAATCTGCGGCATGAATTAAAAACCACCAGCCTTGGTTTTTCATCTAAAACTTCTCCGGTATCATTGTCAATAGTTATTTCCATTTCAAGCCGTTGATGAACTTGTTGGATACCCCTGATACGGTCATTGTCAGCCTTCAAAAAAAACATTCCTTCTTTTTGCGCGTCCTCAACAAAAGAAGGGCCGTGCACCTTATTTGATCCCTTAATTTTTGTCGGACTCCAGCAAGCAGGGTCTGCTATTCTCACTCTGATTCTTTCATTCGTCTCAATTTCCTGTATTTTTTGAATTATCGCATTATTTGTCTGCCTGGTGCCGATGTCAAAACTGATGTCTTTTATCTTCCCTGCTTTCCAATCTTCATAATTTTTCGCCCCGTAATATTCGCGGTAAAGGTAAAGTACTCCATCAAAGTCAACTGCAAACCACAAAGAGCACCATGGCCTTGCGTATCCCCAGTCAAACACCATGAATTTTTTCCATTCATAGGGAATTTCAAAATCATCAGCTCCGTGTTTCAGTTTGCTCAACTCAGAAAATACTTGCCCTTCAAATGCATCCCACACACCATGCAATAATCGCATTTTTTCCAGCGCCGGCAGCATTTCCAGGCGACGGACATATGACGGGTCATTGATCATCAGGGCAGGGTTGTCGTAAACAGTCGCCGGCACAAAGCAACGTGTGGTTCCTGATTCAGGATCAACATAGACAACCGGAGCAAACATTTCATGCTCTTTACCGTCTCCTCCCTTGTAAATTCTTGTCTGAACAGGCTTGCACGGATCTACAAATCTTTTCTTAACCCACACATGGCCTATGCCTCCTGGGTTTGATGAAGACCTGATCCGCAGAGTCAGGCCTGGGACTGAACAGCGCACGTTTGCGAGAATAAACGTGTACATATTTTCTTCAAACTCGGTAAGCTCGTCAAAGAAAATATAGTGAAATTCTTTCCCGTGGAAATTGTACTTGTCGGTTTCGTGCTGGACGTGCCCGAGTGAAATCTTTGCCCCTGATGGAAAATACCACCGATGCTCGCCAGAGCGGTATTCTCCGCCAAGCAGTGGATAAAGCAGCCAGCAACGGTCTATGATTTCCTGAAGCCTGGGGAATGTCCGGCGCAGGATAAGCCCATGGTATTTCGGATGGTGGATAAAGCGTAAAGCTTCGGCAATGCCGCAGTCGGTTTTTCCCGGCCCCTTTGCCCCGCCGAAAAACACCTCGTATTCGGTACGCCGGCAAAATTCAGTCTGCGGCCCGGGGAATGGGCGCCAGGCATATTCGCGTAACGCCTTTTTCATTCTTCCGTTTCTTCGTAAGGCTCAGGCAGGCCAATGACCAGCCCCCCGGAATCCTTGACGGTGACGTTCTGCTCAGTAACCCTTGAGGTCATGGCCTCAAGATAGCTTTTCCAAACGGACGCCTTCACGGCGTCCTGCACTCCGTCTTTGTAAAGCAGAGAAAGCATAGCCTTCTCCGGGGTCATGCCATATTCTTTGGTTAACTCCCTGACCGCTTTCAGTATCGCCTTTTTCGTCAGAGCAGGAAGAACTTTCGGCGCGTTTGGTGGTCTTCCACTTCTCCCTTTTTTACCAGCCATATTATCACCTCGCTTTTTCGCGACATTATCATATTTCGCGCCAACATTCCCCCCTTTTTTAATAAAAATCGCGTTTCTTCGGGCCAACGGGAGG
>Ga0208245_1000764_pt1 | contig 23662 bp, 26 predicted proteins | sample RifOxyC1_FD_184035 | JGI IMG/M metagenome (GOLD analysis project Ga0208245, IMG submission 184035) | Soil microbial communities from Rifle, Colorado - Rifle Oxygen_injection C1 (SPAdes) | ecosystem: Environmental > Terrestrial > Deep subsurface > Rock core/Sediment | place: Rifle, Colorado... | reverse complement strand
CGTAAACATCCTCAATAGTCGCTTCTTCCTCCATAATAGAGGTAGCTAAAGTGTTTAGGCCAACAGGGCCGCCATTAAATTTTTCAGCTAGAGCCAAAAGGACTGCTTTATCGGCCGTTGATAAACCAATATTATCGACCCCTAACATATTTAAAGCCTCATTAACTGTGCTGTAAGACAAGGGTAAATTTTTAACCTCTGCATAATCCCGAGCTCTTTTTAAAAGTTGGTTAGCTATTCGGGGTGTAAAACGACTTCTTTTAGAAATTTCAGTAATAGCTCCATCTTCAATATTGGTATCTAAAATATTAGCAGACCTTTTGATAATTTTACTAATATCTTCCTCAGTATAAAATTCTAGTCTATGAGTACCGCCAGAGAAACGACTCCGTAGGGGGGCAGACAAAAGGGCAATTCTAGTGGTGGCAGCAATTAAAGTAAAAGGGGGTAGTTCCAATTGAATCACCCGAGCACCTGGACCTTTGCCAATAATAATATTTAAACTACCTTGTTCCATGGCTGGGTATAAAACCTCCTCAATCATCTTATTTAGACGATGAATTTCGTCGATAAATAAAATATCTCCAGGTTCTAGGTTGGTTAAAATAGAAGCTAGGTCGCTGACTTTTTCTATAGCCGGGCCCGAGGTCGATTTAATCTGGCTCCCTAATTCTTTGGCTATTAAATAAGCTAAAGTGGTTTTACCAAGACCGGGGGGGCCATAAAATAGGAGGTGTTCTGGTGGGTGATTTCTTAAACTGGCCGCATTTAAGAGAATTTTAACATTATTTTTGATGTTTTCTTGGCCAATATACTCAGTCCAATTGTCAGGCCGAAGAGACTTGTCTAAAAACGAATCGTTCTTTATAATGACACCCTTAGCGTCTTTGGGATCTGGCTTACTTGACATATTTTTTATATTGTGATAAGATGTTCTAGTTAAGGTATTTACAGTTTTACGAATTCATTGAGATCATAAACCTCTAAGCAATTTACGTCTATGACGTAACGGGTTTGTTAGAGAGGACATTTTGGTGGTACATCTAGTAATGTACATGTCTGAAATTATCCTCAACAGCTCACCTAACTTTATTTGCACAAATGAAGAGATTGCTTAGAGGTTTATGGGCTCAATTCTAGTTTTTATAAATACACAATCTGATACAGGTTGTGTATTTTGTTTTAAGGTGCTGATTGTCTATATGATTTCTTCATATAAATCAATAACTCGAGAGAGTTCACGGAAAGAAGTTGTACCCTCAACTACTTTTAAAATTCCATCTTGTCTCATATCCAGAATACCTTGGGGGATAGCGGCAATCCTAATATCTTTTTCATTAGGATTAGTAGTGGTGACAGTTGCAATACTATTATCCATATAGATCGCTTCAAATAAACCAAGACGGCCACTATAGCCAGTGTCATTACACTCGGGGCAACCAACTGCCTCATAAGTTTTGTCGACTGATGGTACGACAAAATCCACTTTCTTTTTTTTGATACTTTCTAAAACTTTTATAATTAATTCTTTTTCAGATTCAGGAATAGCTATCTCTTTTCGGCAATTAGAACAAAGTTTACGAATCAATCTTTGGGCGATCGATAAAGTTAATGCTGAACTAATTATTTTAGAATTAACCCCCAGGTCAATTAGGCGGGGAATGGTACCGGCTGAGTTATTGGTGTGCAGGGTCGAGAAAACTAAGTGACCAGTTAAGGCTGAATTAATAGCAATTTTAGCCGTCTCAGAATCTCTAATTTCTCCCACCATCATAATATCTGGATCTTGACGGAGGGCACTACGCAAACCAGAGAGGAAAGTATAACCCTTTTGTCTATTAACCTGAGTCTGATTGATACCTTTCAAATGGTATTCAATTGGATCCTCAATAGTAATTATTTTACTTTCAGGTGAATTTATCCTTTGGAGAAATGAATACAGAGTGGTGGTTTTTCCAGAGCCGGTGGGACCAGTTAAAAGAATTAAACCGTTTGGTTTATTAATTTCTCGGTCGAAAATTTCCATCAAGTCACTAGTGATACCAAGTTTTTCGAAAGTTACCTCAATGTTTTTAGGATTGAGTACTCTCATTACAATTGATTCACCATAAGCTCCAGGAATAACTGAGGTTCTAATTTCAATCTCAGTATCGCTACCAGCTTTAATAGAGAAGCGCCCGTCTTGAGCGGTTTGTTTTACGTTTAATTTTAGACCGGATACTAATTTGATTCGAGACAGAATAGGTCGATAAATTTTTTGATGAAAATTAATTACATCTTGAAGCACACCGTCGATTCGATAACGTAGTCGAATATCATCAGCCTCTGGTTCAATGTGAATATCAGAAGCGGAAATAGCTAAAGCTCCAGAGAGAATGATTTCTAAAATGGCGGAGATGCCACCCTCTTTAAGAGCTACTTCATTTTCTGATTCCATTTTTTCTCTAATATCGGACAATTGTTTGAATTCTTGTAAAAATTCTTCGATATTGGCATTAGAAATATCAATGGTGCCAGCCTCACTTTTTTTAGATTTAGAAATTTCAGCGTAACGCTCTAAAGCTCTATCTAAACTTAAAGTAGAAGCTAAATAAAGAGTAGGGCGATAATTTTTAGTTTCTAAATCAGAAACTATTTTAGCCACTTCAGGATTATTGGGGGAGACTACGGCGACAGAAATGTTTTTCCCGACAATTTTAAAAGCCGCTATTTTAGCTAATCTCGCTTCTTCTTCAGGAATTAAACGTAGAGCATCTGTATTAATTGAAAATTTTGAAAGATCTATATAAGGCAGTCCTAGGCGAACTGACATGGTCTGAGCTAAATTCTCAGCTTCTTTTAGGTGGAGTTCAGATAATCTTTTATCTTGTTTTTCTTCGTCAAAAGTTCTGATCATTGGTTCTATTGTACAGTAAAACCGAATCTAAAAACAATTTTCTTATGTTTATTGCCGACATAGAGCGAGGGAAATGTAAAAGTAATCTTTTATATTTCCGATTCGCGGAGTCAACAAAAAGTTTATATCTTTTATTAGCGCGCGCTGAGTACATTACTAGCACACTCTTATGCTGGCGCAATAATTATCCTGTGGACTAACTCTGTTTATTTGGATTAAATAGGAAAATTTTGTAAAAGAATCGATCATATTAGACCGAAAGTAAGCCTTAAATAGGGCCTATTTTAACTATTGACAAAATAGATAGTATTTGCTATAATATAAGGAGTGAGGTGTTAGTTATTTTGACAATTTTTTCAACAAAAGCCCCGTGGGCAGAGGAGAAATGAGCCATGAAAAGGTATATTATGGTTGTAGTTTTTGCCATGTTGGCTGCAGTGTTTGTTCCTGGATGTGCTACGGCTCCGTCCTCGACGGTGGCGAGATACCATTTTGGATCAGAATTGCCACAGCAGACGCCGATGGTTACTGCTGTGCCTGCTGTGGTGGTAGTGGAAACACCGCCCCAGCCTCGTATGGTTTGGATGAAGACAAACCAAGGTTACGTCCAGGCTTACGAAGAGAAGGGCCAGACGTACGTGATCGATGGGGCGGGAGAAATGATTCCAATCCCATCTGGAACGGGGTTGGACATCGTCTATTTGGAGCCGCAAGATATTCGAGTTATGGGTCAGGAGAATCGAGCCAATTTCTACGCTCAACTCCAGGCTGAACAGCGGGATCATCGCCGGTCTATGGACTGGGCTCAGTATCGCCTCCGGCAAGACCAACAGGAACACCGGCAAGAGTTGGAGAATCGTCAGCAGGACCTGCGGGAACAAGAGCAATTGGTAGATAATATTCAAGATCTGAATCAGATGCGGAATCAGAATGTTCTCTTGGGAACAAATACGATTCCGACTCCGGCACAGATCGAAGAACGGAGGCAGACACCTGTTCTCGTTCGGGTTCCCGAGCAAAGGGGGGCTAGGTCAACAGTACCTTCAGTCTCCAAACCATTGGTTGTCGAGCGTCGGGTAGAACGAGCGGAGGTTGCTGAACAACGTAAACCGGTGGTCGTTCCGCCCAAAAAGCGCACTTCGGCCCCAGTTGTTACTCGTGAGCCAGTAGTCACAAGGCAATCAACCTCTGCGAGACCTGAAAGGCAGAAAATGGTCGTCCGACCCGAAGCTGGTAGTCAGCCGCGGACACGAGGCGAGCGCTAAACAATAGCGCTCATTTAGATCATTAGATAAGCAGACCGGAAACTTCGCTAGAAGTTTCCGGTCTTTTGTTTTTTATAAAATGGGTCTATATTAAGATTATGGAAATAGAGACTCATAATTTAGAAGAAACCTACCAAGTAGCCCAAGATTTTTTATCTAAACTAAAAAATAATTTAGATAGAGCCACAATCGTTTTTTTATCTGGAGACTTAGGGGCAGGTAAAACCGCTTTTACTCAAGGTCTGGCTAAGACACTTGGTGTGACCGAAGAGGTGACTAGTCCCACTTTTGTAATTCAGAAAATTTACCACTTACCGGTTGGGCAAAAGTTTAATAAAATGATACACATAGATTGTTATCGTTTGGAGAATGATCGTGATTGGGAAGTTTTAAATATGGATAATATTTTAACAGACCCGACTAATTTAGTAGTGGTGGAGTGGCCAGAAAAAATAGATCAATTATTAACATTGGAAGCAGTTAAAATAGAATTCAAATTTATCGACGAAAACACTAGGATTATAAAAATTTTACCATGACGACTAAAAAAAATATTAAAAAATTAGTGTTATTTGATGCTCACGCTATTTTGCATCGGGCTTATCACGCTCTGCCTGATTTTATGTCAGCCGGAGGCGAACCCACTGGTGGTTTGTATGGAGTTACAACAATGTTGTTGAAAATCATTAAAGATTTGAAGCCAGATTATATGGCCGCCTGTTACGATTTACCAGAGCCAACTTTTAGAAAACAAGTTTATGCTGAGTATAAAGCGGGACGAGCTAAAACCGACGATGCCCTGATTGCTCAAATGGATCGCTCGCGAGATATTTTTAAAGCTTTCAATATTCCTATTTACGATGCTCCTGGTTTTGAGGCCGATGATGTGATTGGTACTATTGTGGAGCAAGTTAAAGAAGAAGATGATCTACAAACAATTATCGCCTCAGGTGATATGGATACTTTGCAGTTAGTGTCTAAAGATAAAGTCCTTGTTTATACTTTAAAGAAAGGCCTAAATGATACTATTTTATATAATGAAAAAGCGGTGGTTGATAGGTTTAAATTTAAACCACCATTTCTAGTCGACTATAAAGGTTTGCGAGGCGATCCGTCGGATAATATTATTGGCATTGTCGGGATTGGTGAAAAAACAGCCACCGATCTAATCTCTAATTTTGGTACGATTGAAAATATTTATAAAATTTTAGAAAAAGATAACGCTAAAATATTAAAAGCCGGGATCAAACCCAGAATTGTTAATTTACTTAAAGAAGGTGAGGAAGAAGCTTTGTTTTCTAAAACTTTAGCCACCATCAGAAGAGATGCCCCAATTAAATTTACTTTACCAATAGATGTGTGGCAAAGTCATTTAGAATTTTCTCAAATTGAAAAATTGTTTAGCGAATTAGATTTTAAAAGTCTAAGTGCCCGAGCTAAAAATGTAGTTTTTGGCAGTAGTGCTGAAATATTAGATGACTCAACGACTAAGGCTGTTGTTGATCCGAAACTTTTTACTGAGGCTCAGATTGCTTTATGGGTTTTAGATTCTGAAAAAACTATTCCTGATTTGGCTGATATAGAAAATTATACCGGTCAAAAAAAGTTAGCCGATGCTTTTAAATATCTCATGAAAGAATTGGAGGAGAAAGATTTACTTAAAGTTTACCAAGATATTGAACTGCCACTCGTGCCAATTATTCAATCAGCTCAGACTAGGGGAATTTTAATTGATCCCGATTATTTCGAAAGCCTGTCGGTAAAATATCATAAAGAATTAAATAAATTATCGCAGGCGATTTATAAAGAGGCTGGCCATGAATTTAATATTAATTCACCTAAACAATTGGGAGTGATTTTATTTGATGAATTAAAATTGTCGGTTAAGGGATTAAAAAAGACAGCTGGTGGCGCCAGATCAACACGGGAATCAGAATTAATTAAACTGGCTGAAGTTCATCCGATTGTAGATTTAATCTTACAACAAAGAGAAATTCAAAAATTGGTTACGACTTATATCGATGTTATTCCGAAGCTGGTTGATGATCAAAATAGGTTACACTCAAAAATGAATCAGACTGGAGCTTCAACAGGGCGTATGTCTTCTAGTGATCCTAATTTACAAAATATTCCAGCCGATATTGATAAAGGAGAAGAAATTCGTCGTGGTTTTGTGGCAACTCCCGGTCATCTATTTGTGGCTATAGATTACTCTCAAATTGAGTTGCGGGTTTTAGCTATATTATCTCGTGATCATGATTTACAAGAAATTTTTAGAACTGGCAAAGATGTCCATAGTTCGGTAGCGGCGAGAGTGTTTAATGTTCCTGAACAAGAGGTGACTAAAGATATGAGACGCAAGGCCAAGGTCATTAATTTCGGCATCATTTATGGAATGGGAGTTAATGCTCTAAAAACTAATCTGGGTGGAACTAGGGAAGAAGCTCAAATTTTCTATGATAATTACTTTGCCACTTTTCCTACTATTAAAGCTTATTTTGATAATGTAATTTCCGATGCTTATTTAAAAGGTTATACAGAAACTTTATTTGGTCGGCGGCGTTATTTTCAAGGTTTAAAATCAAGATTACCTTTTGTCAGAGCAACTGCTGAGCGGGGAGCGATGAATGCACCTCTGCAAGGCACTGCAGCTGATATTGTAAAAATAGCCATGATTAAAGCTGAAGACTCTCTAAAGAAAGCCAATCTTTATAATCATTGTCACCTTTTATTACAAATTCATGATGAGTTAATTTATGAGGTAGAAAATGAGTATTTAGATCGGGCGGTAGAGATTATAAAAAAAGAAATGACCCAAGTTTTAGAGAGCGATATTCCTCTAGATGTAGGGGTAGAAGTGGGGGAAAGTTGGGGTAATTTGCAGTCTTTTGATATTTAAGGTGTAGTTTATCCACATCGACCTTTTTATTGAAAAAAAAGGTTTAAAATGGTATTGTCCAGGTATCGAATAGCTTTGAATTACGAAACTAGCTTTGTTACTTATATGGATTTTTCATTAAATTCATATAGTAAGAGTGAGTTTCGTAATTCAAGGTAAAAAAGTTCAAAGGTCGATTTATAGTATTAAATCACAAAAATATGTCAAAAAACGCAATTATTTCTATCATTGTAATTATCCTTATTATCGTTGGAATTCTATGGTACGTTAAGCAAGGAGATACTACTGAAATAGTAGATGATGCAACTATGGTAGATGATGGAACAGGTTCATTCACTACTCCAGATGCAGATACTACTACTGATGAGACTATGGTTCCTGCTGACACTACTACTGATGCTTCTGTTGATGCTACAGTGGAAACTGAAGCTGCTATCTAGTAAAGTTTTATGTTTAAACATAAAAAACCGCCCAAAAGCGGTTTTTTTGTTTGATTTTATACCCTCTAAATTTAGGGTTATAATGAGTATATGATTAAAACTTTTAGCGAGCAGGTAAAAGAGATTGTGAAAAATATCCCCAAAGGCCAGACTATGACTTATAAAGCGGTGGCTACTTTAGCTGGTAATGAAAAAGCCAGTCGAGCAGTGGGGGCTGTTATGAAAAATAATTTTGACCCTAATATTCCATGTCATCGAGTGGTTAAATCAGACGGTAGTATGGGTGGGTATAATAGAGGTGGAGCTACTAAAAAAGCTGAAATCTTAAAACAAGAAAGTCTTGATAATAAAAAATGATTGCCTCAGATAAAACTAATCAAATGAAAGAAATTAAAGATGAGGTTTTAAATTTAACATCCTCACCTTTATATAAATACAGATCAGAGAACAATTTTTTGCCGGTGATTGGTGAAGGTAATCACGATGCCGACATAATGTTTATAGGTGAGGCTCCAGGAAAAAACGAAGCGCTGACGGGGCGCCCTTTTTGTGGGGCTTCCGGTAAAGTGCTAGATGAATTACTTGAGAGTATAAATTTAAAACGAGCTGATGTTTATATTACTAATATTGTAAAAGATAGACCGCCTGGTAATCGAGACCCCTTGCCTGAAGAAATAGAATTTTATGCCCCATTTTTAGAGCGTCAAATAGATATTATTCAACCCAAAATTATAGCTACTCTAGGGCGGTTCTCAATGACTTTTATTTTAGAGAGGTATGGGTCAGTTGAGCAAAATAAGACAATTGGCGAACTTCACGGCCAGCAAGTAAGGATTAGTACTAATTTCGGTGATATAATTTTAGTACCGCTTTACCATCCAGCGGCTTCTATTTATAATAGACACCTCAAAGAATCTTTAATGACAGATATTAAAATTGTAAAAACTCTCATTACTTAATTAAATATGGCTAAAAAAATATCGATATTATCTTGGAATGTAAATGGAATTAGAGCTGCTGAAAAGAAGGGTTTTATCGATTTTCTAGAAAATAGTCCCTATGATATTGTGGCGATTCAAGAAACCAAAGTTTCTCATCCAGAGCTTCTCTCAGACAAATTACGCCACCCTAAAGGGTTTAATTCATATTGGCAGTGTGATGATGTTAAGAAGGGTTATAGTGGAGTTGCTGTTTACTCTAAATTGGTCGCTGAAAAAGTGGTGACACAATTTCCAGGGACCTTATCTAAAGAAGGGCGAGTGATTGAATTACATTTTAAGGATTTTATTTTGTTAAATATATATTTCCCTAATGGTGGATCTGGTAGTGAAAGACTAAAATACAAATTAGATTTCTATAAAGTTTTTGTTGATTATTTAAATAAGTTAAAAAAAATAGGTAAGCCGATAGTTTTTTGTGGTGATGTTAATACTGCTCATGCGGAAATAGATTTAGCTCGACCTAAGCAAAATGAAAATACTTCCGGTTTTATGTCTATTGAGAGGTCTTGGCTTGATCGCTTTGTAAAAGAGGGTTTCATAGATACCTTCAGACTACTTCATCCAGAGGAAGTGAAATACAGTTGGTGGGATTTAAAAACAGGAGCCAGAGCTCGTAATGTCGGCTGGAGAATAGATTACTTTTATACCACTTCTGATTTAAAATCTAAAATTAAAACAGCAGATATTCTGACGGAAGTCTATAACTCTGATCATGCACCGGTAATTTTAGAATTGGCCATTTAAAATGTTTTATCTAATTGTTGGTAATGATATAAAAAAGAGTGAAGCTAAATTAAAAAATTTAGTGGAGTCTATTTTGAATAAAAATAAACAAGCCGAAGTTTTTAATTTAGATGACGAAAATTTTAGTCAGAAATATTTTGAAGAATTGCTCGTTAGTCAGGGTTTATTTTCCAATCTCTATGTAGTTAAAAGTCGTGGTTTGTGGGGGAGTAAAGAGGGAAGCGAGTGGCTACTTGAATATATTTCTGAGATTAAAAAATCAGCCAATGTTTTTATTTTTATAGAAGAAATTTTAGATAAAAAAATATTTAAAAAATTAGAATCTAAAGCAGAAAAGGTTTGGGAGTTTGATGCTAAAGACAAGATTAAAATTGATGATAAATTTATTTTTTCTATTGGGGAGGCTTTTGGAGCTCGCGATCGGAAGAAGTTATGGCTGGCTGTAGCTAAGGCCAAAAATCGAGATATTCCCGCCGAAATAGTGTTTTGGCAAATTATAAATTCTCTGCGCAATATCACCGCCGTGTTATTGCAAGCCGATTTAAAGATTTTAAAATTACATCCGTTTGTGATTTCTAAAGCCAAAAGTCAAGCTCAGAATTTTACCTTAAAAGAAGCTCAAAATTTACTGACAAAATTATTTAACCTTTATCACGATAGTCGCCGGGGAGGGTTAGACCTGTATGATAGATTGGAGAGATTTAGTTTGGAGGTTTAATATGATATGTTGTTAATTATGGCTTACCTAATAAAACCGAATGAATTATACAAAGATGCATTTTTAGATGGAATGCATTCTCTGATTGATAATAAAATGTACCCAGATGTCTCTGATGATATTCTTTTAAACACAGCTTTTCCAAAAAATATAAATACAAATGATATAAAACGATCTACCTTTTGGTTGATGGATAGTGAAAAATGGCTAGGAGTTATCACTATTCGTCATACTCCAAGTGCTAATAAAGATTTTCCTCCAGAATTAGTTAGTCATATTTCATATGATATTCGACCAGAAGAACAAGGTAAGGGTTATGGCAAAGAGGTTTTAAAACTCGGGTTAGTAGAGGCTAAAAAATTAGGGTTGAAAGAAGTTTTTATAGTGTGTAATGAAGATAACTTAAGATCAAAAGGGGTTATTGAATCTAATGGAGGTAAATTAATTTATGATATTTACGTACCAACAATAGGTCAGAATGTTAGAAAATATGAGATAAAATTTTAATATAGACAAAGGCCAATTTTTTATGTAAGATAATGCGGTAAATATAGTTTTGAGGACTTTTAATTTATTTTTGCCCCGTTAGCTCAGATGGTAGAGCAGTCGCCTTTTAAGCGAACGGTCGCAGGTTCAATTCCTGCACGGGGCACAATCGTAAAAACTAATTACCGGAAGTTTTTACCCTCATTTGTTGTTTTAAAGGGGGGTTTTTGTTATTGTTGATTTATCATTATGATTATATATAGGAGTAAAATAAAGGATATTATTTTTGAATTCTTGCCTCCAGTTGGAAAAAGCAGGGGGGTTATTTTAGTTTGTGATGGGTTACCTGGATCACCAAGGAACCCAGATTTACTAAAAAAAATAAGCGAATTAGGTTTTTTTGCTGTGTACCCAAGATATACTGGCACGTGGGAAAGTGGTGGGGAATTTTTGTCCCCATCTCCCACAAATAATATTATTCAAATCATTGATTTTATTAAAGAAAAAGAGTTGATCGAATTGTACTCTGATAAAAAATTTGATTGTAGAAATTTACCTATATATTTGTTAGGCAGTAGTTTTGGAGGCAGTGTTGCTTTAGCACTTTCTAATAATAAGAAGGTTAGGAAGATAATTGCTTTTTCTCCAATCGTTAATTTTAAGGATCATAATAACGATAACAAAGAACAGGATTTGCTGTGGCTTATGGATTTTATTAGAAAAGCGTTTGGGAGAGCTTATTATTTTAAAGTTAGTAATTGGAAAAAAATGATTAAGGGGCAAATATTCAACCCTCCGTCAAAAGTTGAACCTTCTAGATCTGACGATATTTTAATATTCTATGATCAAGAAGACCCTTCTATTGATTGGCATAAAGTTAAGAGTTACGCTGAGTTAAATAAAATAAAGGCAGTTGTCTCTAAAAATCTAGGCCATTTATCATTTTCTAAAATAACATCAAATCATTGGAAAATTATTGATGAGTGGGTGAAATAATTTTTATAATTATTACATCTTGTTTTGTCTACGTTTCTCGTTTAGTATATCGGGATGTTGAAGAGACAAAAATATCTCGTTTTATATAACATTCGCTCTAGCTATAATGTGGGGGCTATTTTTCGTACCGCCGACGCTGTTGGTATTGATAAAATATTTTTAGTCGGAGTGACACCGTGTCCACTCGATAAGTTTAAAAGGACTAATTCTAAAATTTCTAAATCAGCTTTGGGGGCAGAAGTTTCTGTGGCTTGGGAATATAGAAAAACCATTAGTCCTTTATTGAAAAAATTTAAAAAAGATGAGGTCGAGATTGTGGCCTTAGAACAATCGCCAGATTCTATTGATTACAAAAAAATAAAATTAACAGGAAGTTGGGTGCTAATTTTAGGAGAAGAGACCAAAGGTTTAGAGGATAATATTTTAAAACAATGTGATGTGGTGGCTGAAATTCCTATGGTCGGAGCTAAAGAATCTTTAAATGTTTCAGTGGCAACTGGAGTGGCTTTGTTTGAATTTATAAAGTAGAAAATTATTTTTGACACTCAGGGCAAAAATGGGTCCCACGGCCAGCGTGTTTTATTTTTAAAATAAGTGTGCCACAAGTTTTGCATTCTTTGCCTTCACGGCCGTAAACTTTTAAATGTTTAACAAAGCCACCTTTAGTCCCATCAGCTGTGACATAGTTTCTAGCCGAGGTTCCTCGACTTTTAATTGATAGTTTCAAGACGCTAATAATGGCGTTTCGGAGGTTTTTTATTTCGCTATCTGTTAGTAAAGACGCTTGTTTATCTGGTTTAATTCCGGAAATGAAACAAGCTTCATCAATATAGATGTTTCCCAAACCGGCAATATAGTTTTGGTCGAATAAAGCTTTCTTAATGGAGCGATTTTTAAAACGAGTAAAAATATTTTTCAAAATATCTTCTGTAAAATAAACAGATAGAGGTTCTACTCCATAAGGTTTGAGGGTTTTATTTTTTTCATCTTCTGTCATGAGGCGAGCCCAGCCAAATTTTCTCATGTCATTAAAATAAAGATTACCACCATCTTTAAATTTTAAATTAATCCGAGTAAATTTATTCGGTAAGTCGGTGGCTCCGCCTGGTTGGGGGTGGCCACCAATTACGATCTTGCCTTTCTGGGGGGTGAATATTAATTGGCCGGTCATTTTTAAGTGGATCAGTAAAAAATAGGGAATCGCTGTTTTAGATATTTGATTTAAAGAGATAATAATAATTTTAGCTCGGCGCGAAACCTCAGATATTTTTAAGCCCTTAAGTTGTAATTCAAATTCTTTAATAGTTAATGGGGCTACTGTTTTAGCGTGATCAACAAAAACACTGCCAATGGTTTGACCAACGATTGTTTTTTTTAAATCTCTAACTATTGTTTCGACTTCGGGTAATTCAGGCATGTTTTCGTATAACAGATAATAGTTTAAAAAGCACGAATATTTTTCTGTTGAAAAATTTCTCTGTTCGAGCCGTCGCTCTGCGTAAGGCTTTTTAAACCCTTATCTGCTAGAAGTTTAATTCTTGGCTCGTTTCTGGAGTAGGTTAGTTAGTTCTTCTCTAGCTACCCCCGCATCGCTCCAGGGCTCTTTAGAGCCCTTAGGGCGCATAATATAGGGGTCGGTGCCCTTACCTGTAATAAATACTACAGAACCAGCTTCTGCAAGCTCTAAAGCCTTACGAATAGCTAGTCTGCGGTCTAATATGACATCTTTAGGGGTATTTTTAATACCACTGGCGACCATATTTATAATTTGATTAGGGTCTTCATCATAAGGGTCTTCATCTGCTAAAATAATGTGGCTACAATAACGATCGGCTATTTGACCCATATGTTCTCTTTTCCATTTATCACGCCCGCCACCAGTGGAACCTAGAACACAGATTTTTTTATGATCTCTATAAACGCCATACACTTTCTCTAAAGAATCTGCGGTGTGGGCATAATCGACAATAACACTAAAATTCTGAAGCTTGGCCAAGGTCTCGTCTTGAGGAAATATTTTTTCAACTCGGCCTGGGATGCCCCCAAAATTTTCCAAAGCTTTTTTTATAGTTTGTAAGTTAACTCCTAAATACTCTGCAACCTTAATAGCTAAAAGAATATTGTATAAATTAAATGTTCCAGCTAAATGGGCTTGAATTTTTGTATTTTTATAAGTGAAAAATAAACCATCAACAGTCAGGGTGTGTGGTTCAGCTTCTTTAATATTTACTTTAACAATATTTTTGATTTGAGGTAGGGTAAAAACTTCGGATTCTAAGTCGTCGCCATTTAAGACTAATATTTTATTTTTTTTACTAGATCGGGCTAAAGATTTTACTATCTTTAATTTGGCTTGTTTATATTTTTCATATGAGCCGTGAGATTCAATATGTTCGGGTGATAAATTGGTAACAATGAGTGCATTTAAGTTGATGAATTTATGGCGCCATTGCTTAGTGCCCTCTGAGGTCATTTCAACTATAGCGTGAGTCACTTTTTTAGTTTTAGCTTCAGCTAAAAATTTATGTAAAAAAGCTCGGCCCGGCATAGTCATTTTTAGCATATTAGGTCTGGAATCATTGCCAATTTTGAAACGAAGAGTAGAAGCAATGGCGGTATTAAATCCAGCTTCTTCTAAAATGGCGTTTAAAATTTCAGTCGTACTGGTTTTACCTTTAGTGCCGGTGATACCTATAACCACCATATTTTTGGTAGGGAATCGGTAGTAAACAGCCCCAACAATAGCAATTAGTAAATGATATAAACTAAAAACAAAAGACGGAACTATTTTTTTGATGATTGATTTCATATTTATTTTTTAAAAAATTGGTCAATATTTTTTTTGATTTTATAAAGATAATACCAGAAGGGCAATGTGGGTAGATCTAGTAATTGGCCAAAATCTTTAATTTCACCCGTAAATTGTTTTTTGAAAGCAGTGATATTTTTCCAAGAGTCATTATTTTTATCATCCGAACTAATCCCGCCGAAACTATAACTGGCGGCGCCTCTTTTCTGACTTTCTAAAAACCCGTGCCAATGAGCTAGATATGTAGGAAATTTGTCTCGATGGTGCTCAGATGAACCCCCAAAAACATGAAGAGCTGTTTGTCCGTATATGGTTATTAAATTAGCGGCTAAAACTTCGTCTTCAAATTCTGCTAATACCAAAAAGCCTTGGTTAAATTCCTCAGTTGTTTGTAAAATGTGGCGATAGTAATTTTCTGGGTGGAGTTTAAAATGACCTCGGAGCGAAGTTTCTCTAAGTAAGTTGTAGAAAATATCAAAATAGGAATCTAAATTAGAATTTATAATTTTAATTTTAGTGCCTCGACTTTGGGCGCTCCGAATAGAGTAGCGGGTGTTTTTAGGTAAAGTGCTAATTAGTTCTTCCTCATTTTTTTTAATATCAGTAATCCATTCAAAACGAGGTTGGGCTAAAACCGTATGGTAACCATTTTCTGGTGAGGCTTTGATTTTGTGTTTTAAAAAATGGAGTATTTTATGGTTAAGTCCTTGGGGGTCAAATCTAATAAAAGCGATTTTATTTTTTTTGGCCCAAACTCTCAATTCTTTAATAAATGAATTAATTGTTTCTTCATCTATATTGTCAGATAGAGCAATTGGACCATGGGGGATATACATTTGTTTAGTCGAGCCCGTAAGAGTACTGACTAAACTTTGAAAGAAAAATTGCGCTTGATCGTTTTTATTTAAAATAAATCTATATACTTCAACCCCTGTTCTTTTCTCTTGCCACTTTTTATATAAAAAACTTTGGGTAAAATGACCACTCAGGTTATTAATCTCGGTGTCGTACTCGTTATCCTCTAAAACTCTAAAAGTAAAATCGTTCATAGTTTACTGTCGGCCTAAAATTTTGATTGCTAATTTTATTTTTTCATCAACTGTAGTCGCATCAGAAATTGAAATTTCTTTAAAAATATTTCTAATATCAGAAAGGTTATAGCCTAGAGCTACTAAAGCATCGATCACGTCGTGGTCAGCTTTAGAAAATCCTTTATCGCTTTCTGTAAGAGTACCAAGTTTGTCACGCAATTCGATAATAATCTTCTCGGCGCTTTTTCGACCAATACCAGAGACTTTGGTTAGATAACTAATATTTTCTGACAAAATTGCTTGGCGCAGAGTTTCTGGAGGTGCGAGTGATAAAATAGACAAGGCACTTTTGGGTCCAATACCGGAAATACCGACCAAGAGTTTAAAAAACATCAGTTCATCTTGGCTGGTAAAGCCGTAAAGATCTAGTGCATCTTCCTTAACTACTAAGTGAGTTTTAAGGGTGATTTCTGCTCCAATTATAAGACCAGTTAGAGTGTGTTCTGTGACATAAACTATATAACCCAAGCCCCCAGTTTTTACTAGTATAGATTTAGGGTATAAGTCTAGAATTTCGCCTTGTAAGTAGCCAATCATTAATACATATCATACATTTTGCTTATAACCCTTGCAATTTAAGCTAATATTATGTAATATTCTTCGCGTATGCCAATAACTAAATCTGCTAAAAAAGCTCTGCGAGGAAGCGCCAAAAAACGTGTTTTTAATAATGCTCGTAAAAAAGCTATGAAAGATAGCGTTAAAACTATCAAAAAGTCTTTAATGGTAAAAGACGTAAAGACTGCTGAAAGTAAAATCGCCGAAGCCTACCAGGCAATTGATAAGGCGGTTAAAAGAGGAGTGATTAAGAAAAACACAGCTTCTCGTAAAAAATCTCGATTAGTTAAATCTATTTTAAGAACTAAAGCTGCTCAGTAAAACATTAAAAAAGCGCCGATTACTCGGCGCTTTTTTTAATGTTTAGAAATAAATATAGCCAGTCGTTTGTGTTCTACAATTAGTTCGTTTAAACCTGTAGGGTAGTCACGAAGAGATCGGTCTATGTTTTGGTAAGTATATCTAATATTTTCTCCATAAAGGGTGCCTGGATCATTAGCTATGAATTCTTTTTTGTCATCATCATAACCCTTAATCATAAACATGTGGTGTATGGGGCCGGGTGGTTTGAAATACGGGTTACCCAAAGTTTGGCCATTGGTTGGTATTAAAACTATTTTATTATTATCGATCGCATTTTTAATATCACCCAGGCTAACATTTTGAGCGACTTCTACATTTTGGTGGCCGAAGTATTTTTGAAAACGCAGGGCGGTATCGTGAGTTGAGGTGTCTAAAAAATTTCCATAATTACGATCTTGCCAAGTGACCAAGTTTAATATTTTCATGCGAGCCAAAATTGGATCAAGAGGAGACTCTGTGATCCAATGCCAAACCATAACCATTAGCGCTTCCTCGCAACCATACTTTTGACGAGGGTCGTCCCATTCACCTAAGGGAGCTTGAGTGGTAAAGGGGATGCTGGCGATGATTTTTGTTTTTGATAATAAAAATTCCTTGTCGGCTGTTAGTTTAGATATTGGTTTGGTGGCCAAACTTTTTTCACTAGTTGAATAATATTCACCCAAAGTAGTGCCTGATGATATTTCCAAACTAATCTGTTCACTAAATTTTTGGGGAATGTTCTTGGTTTCTATTTCCGATTTAAAAATTAAATTATCAATATGATTCCAAGCTAAAAAACTGGAAGATTGAAATTGACTAGTAATAAATATTGAACCCGCAGTAGCTAAAGTGCCTGAGACTATAATGATGAGGAGAAATTGATTAATTGTAGACATAAAACTTTTAGGGCCAAGTGGTAGAAAAATGTGCTCTCACCAAGAATCGAACTTGGATCACGGGTTCCGCAAACCCGCGTTCTATCCATTAAACTATGAGAGCCTGAGGAAATCTAAAAATTAGACTATCATAAAATTTTTAAAATCCCAACTGCTCAGAAATCTTATCCAATATGGATTCTTCGAAGGGGGTTTCTAATAAAAAGTTATCTAAATAATCCCTAATTTGATCGGGGTCAATATCACCTAAAGGCACAATAAGATTAGGAAAGATTAAGCGATTGGATTCGATCATTAATTTGTAAGGCTCAGCATCGTCTTTTAAAGAAAAGGAACTAATTTCACCGTAAGGGTACAAATTGTTTTTTATGCGAATACCTTGGGCGGAAATTACAAAATGAATTAACTCTGGTTTACGGTTAGCTAAAGCCATAACTGTGCCAATGCCTATAAGAAGAATTAAAGCTAAGAGAAAATTTTTAAAAATAATCGAGAGTAAAATACCGCCAGCAGTAATAGCGCCGACTATCCAAAACCAGTCTTGTGATTTGTCTTCATGGCTGTATTCAAAATCAAACCACTCAATTGTCCCTAATTGTTTGCGGTTTATAGGTTTATTAAAAGAAGAAGGAATCATTAGTAGTATTGTAGCAATCAGCTAAACTTACATCAATTTTTTTACTCACAAATTAAAAACAGTTCATTTACCTTTGTCATAATCTCTGATAATTTATATAATAAACACAATAAATGAATACTTTTGAACGATTGGTTTTTAGTTTTGTAATTGTCAGTAGTTTGAGCGCCATTACCTCTGTAGCGCTTTTTTCTTCGATGCTCTCTGGCGAAGGCTTATCTAAGGTGGGTTATACGGCTTTGGCTCTAGCGGGAGATATCAAACAATTAAAAACTTCTGTGTTAGATAGCTCAGATGTCAAAGTCTACGAGCCTGTGGAAATAGTTGAAGAACCTGTTGTGGTGAAAGAGCCAGAGATTGAAAACAATTTACCGACTTGGCGACCCCTTACTAAGGCAAAAGAAGAATTGTTGTCTGACCGTAAAGATTTTTTGGAAGTTAATTTCTCGGCTAATAAAGTGATTAAATATGAACAAGGCCAACCTTTTATTGAAAAGACTATTTTAAATTCAGGTGATCCTCAAGGTTGGGGTGGCACACCCGCTGGTTTGTATAGTGTTTCTGGAAAAAATGAAAAAGCGTTTTCTGTGGCGGCTGGTGCCTACATGCCAAATGCAATTCATTTTTACGGTAAGTACTTTATCCACGGTGAACCATATTATAATTCCGGGGAGAAAATAGTGGCCGATTTTTCTGGTGGTTGTATTCAGCTCGCCGATGGTGATATTGGGAGCATTTTTAATGTTAGCAGTGTGGGCTTACCAGTACTTGTGCTTGATAGCGAATATATTAACCGTCATTTTAACGACGTAGAAAATTCTTTACCAAAAATCACAGCTAAATCTTTTGCAGTGGTTGATCTAGAGTCTGGTTCGGTTTTAGCTGAAAAAGAAGCCGAGACCAAAAGACCAATGGCTTCCATTACGAAACTTATGACCGCAGTGGTGGTGGCTGAAAATATTGATTTAAGAAAAGGGGTTTATGCTAATGACACTATGCTCGATGCTTATGGAGCCACTGCCGGTTTGGTTTCTGGCGGTTTTTATAAAATAGTGGAACTTTTTTACCCATTACTGACAGAGAGTTCTAATGACGCGGCTGAGGTTCTAACTGGTTTCATGGGTCGAGATAAAACTATTAGCCTCATGAATAAAAAAGCGGATCATTTGTTTATGGAAAATACTCGCTTTAGTGACCCTTCTGGTTTTGATGAAGGTAATATATCCACCGCTCAAGATTTAACAACTTTAGCTCGTTATGTTTATTACAATCGAAAACCAATTTTAGATATTACAAAAGATAAGCCAGTGGTGACTTTTGGACCAATCTCTTTTGATGTCGCGGTTTTAGATAATAAAAATAAATTTGAAAAGGATAAAAGTTTTATTGGTGGTAAGACAGGGTATACCGATGAGGCACGTAATACTGGACTCTTTATTTTTAATGTAAAAAATAAAGACGGAGAAGAATTTCCGATCGTGGTTTCAGTTCTCGCTTCAGAGAGTTTAAAACAGGATACAGAAAAAATATTAAAGTGGGTGGAAAAAGAATATGAATTGGAAAGAGTAGGGTAGTTGACCCAACTATAAATAACAATAATAATATATTGACAAACGATAAATAATAAATTAAGATAAAAATATAAAAATTTATCATAATTATTTATAAAAAGAAGTTCTGCGATATTTATTCAGGCAATTATTGTGTTGGTTGGGGTCATTGCACTCTTCCTTATGGTTCGGCTACCTTTAACCGAAGGGAGGGCTGTGAACTTAAGTCTGTTCAATATTTACTCTGACCCACTCATAATATATGCGTACATAGCATCTATCCCATTTTTTATTGGCCTGTATCAAGTATTTAAATTACTGGGACGCATCGGGCAAAACAAAGTATTTTCACTAAAATCTGTGACCTATTTAAGGAATATAAAACATTGTGCGATCACACTCAGTATTTTAATTGTGATGGCTGGATTATATATAAGAGCATTTCATGCGGCAGGTGACGATCCGGCCGGTTTTCTGTCTATGTGTATTGTGGCTACTTTTATTTTTGTTGTGACAGCTACTGCGTCATCATTTTTTGAAAGGGTCGTGCGCAATACTGTTGAGATAAAGCTTAAGAAAGATTTACTTATATAAATAATTTACTAAAACACTATTTATGAAACGAGGATCTACGCACTTTTTAAGATTTACAATTTTTCTGTTCGGAATTATTGCTCTCATTATATGTATTTTTGGTCTACCGAATATATATAAAGGTGGTTCATTGGAATTTCCCGCGGCTTCTTATGCTATCTTTACGATCGTAACTATTTTATATATGACGGCAATTCCTTTCTTTATTGCTTTGTGGCAAACACTTAAACTTCTTAACTACATAGACGAAAATACGGCTTTTTCTTATCCATCTGTTAAAGCTCTTAGAAATATAAAACGTTGCGCGATGTCTATGACTTTTTTGTATCTTATGTGTGTACCATTTCTATTTCCGATTGCAGAGATTGATGACGCGCCAGGTCTTGTACCTATTGGAGCCGCCTTATCATGTATACCATTGGTGATTGCGGTTTTTGCGGCGGTTCTAGAGAGGTTATTACAAAACGCGATAGATATTAAGTCTGAAAACGATCTAACTGTATAGTTTTATGGCTATTATTATAAACATTGATGTTATGTTGGCGAAGCGGAAGATGAGTGTCACGGAACTCTCAGAGAAAGTGGGGATCACTATGGCCAATATTTCTATATTAAAAAATGGCAAAGCAAAAGCGATCAGGTTAGGAACTCTGGAAGCAATTTGCAAAGCCTTAGATTGTCAGCCGGGGGATATTTTAGAACAAAAGAATTAAAACAACCGTCAAATCTTTTGTCATTTAGTAGTGGGGGAGGCCAAAGATTAGTATTGACAAAATACAATCATTATGATACTATAAAAGAAGGATTTCTTGGGCTTTTTGGCTCAAAAACTGAACATTCACAACTTAAAAAAGGAAAAGTCTCATGAGCACCTTCGGAAAATTAGTTTTTGTTTCATTGTTGTTGATTGTTGTGATTGCGACGACAACCCGTGCACAAGAGTATCCGAAAGCGACTGGTTATGTTAGCGATTTTGCAAACTTGCTCACTGCTGAACAGGGTGCGTCGTTGAACGGTGAGTTGGTCGCGTTTGAGAAGAGAAGCACGATCGAAATTGCTGTTGTAATTGTCGACTCTCTCAATGGTGAGAATATTGATAATTACACAAGAGGGCTCGCTATAGCCTGGGGTGTAGGAAAACGTGGGAAAGACAACGGCGTCGTCTTTCTGGTTGCCCCAAATGAACGCAAGATGCGGATTGAAACTGCTTCGGGTATTCGTTTGGTTCTGACTGATCATATTGCAAATAAAATCAGGGACGAGGTAGTTTTACCACTTTTCAAGGCTGGTGATATGCAAAAAGGAGTCATTGACGGCACACATACAATCATGCGCTCTCTCAATACTACATCTTTGGCTGCCTCTCAAAATATTTCTGATTCGGAAGTAGTAAACTCGAATGAGTTGACGTTTTTGGGGGCTGTGCAAGTCCTTGCCGTTATTATTGGCTTTATTACTTTACTCTTGATTGGTTCCTATTTGATTCAGCGTTCAGAGTCACGGGTCCGTGCACTTAAATACAAAGAATCATTCTTGGAACGATTAGTGGAAGGTGAGAAACTGGCAATCAACCCTGACGTAAAAGGAATAACGCGCAAGAGACTTGAAAGTTTAAAAAAAGATTTCTTTGCTTCTTCGATCGATCAATTGACTGCTGTAAGCAAGAATATTCGTTGGGGAGTTGTGGAACATGAATTGTATCAGTTTGATTACTCAATTGACGGTGTTCTTCGGAACATGAAGGACGAAATCGCCTTCGCTAAAAAAGCCAGGAAAGAAGGCCCGGGTTTGATGAAGAAAATTCCCGATATGCTAGAGTCAGCCCAGAAGGAACTCTCTAAAGGCAAGAAGTCTAAAAAGGCTGAGGAGTATCTTGAAGAGGCTCGATCACAATATGTAAAGGCACAAGACGAGTATCTGGGTGTGGCTGTAATAAATTGGGTTGTGCTTTACGCGATTCTGGTTGGTATAGAATCAAATACTGTGAAGGCTGAATCATTCCACCAGTCCGCCAACACTGATCACTCTAATGACCATAGTTCGGGGGAGCCTAACTCATCTTATGGCTTTAGCGATAGTAATAGTGGATTTAGTGGGGGTGGAGGTTTTGAAGGTGGAGGCTCTTCAGGAAGTTGGTAGGTTTTATTTACACTCAAGACTCTTGGGAATCATGTGATTCCCAAGAGTCTTTTTATTTTTCATAAATTTGAGGCACACATTAGTTTAATTTGCGGAGAGAGGGAGATTCGGTGTCAGCTCACATCAATATTTTTGTTCGGTTCTCTCCAAAAATATTGTGTGGCTCCTACCCGGACTCGACAGGTCGAAATTTTAAAAAATTTCACTGTCTCCGTCTTTCGAATCTCTACTCTCACAGACAAGCTGTCCATTTTGGATACAGCTCCAAGTATTCGCTATATCAAAATAGCCAGTGCGGAGAGAGGGAGATTCGAACTCCCGGTGCCCTTGCGGACACTCCGGTTTTCAAGACCGGTGCGATCAACCGCTCTGCCATCTCTCCCTAGAACAAATTTAGTAAAATTTGTTCGGGCGAACATCTGTATCCTCAGATGTTTTAGCCATAAAACATACTAACATATTTGGATATTTACTAAACTATTACACTCTATTCTCGTTGTCACTACTATACTCAGTTGGAGTATTGGTGTTGCTCGCTGAAGTTGTAGAATTGATTTGACTCGAAACTACTTCAGGAGACTTATAAGTATCTAGCACTTTTGGGGTACTAGGCGCAACTGGGGCTGAACTTTTTGATTTAGAGTCCACTATATATGATCCCGCTGGACGGTTTAAACTTTTAGAAACAAAAACTATGTAGATTATTTCTAAAATACCAAAGGTATTAACCACAATCATTACTACGTACCAAATTTTATGATTATTACGAGCTGCGTGCCACAAGGCGACAGCTTTCCAAATAATAGACCAGACAATGATAAAAGCTACCATTGACCAGAATATATAGATGACGCTATCTGAAAAATTTAATGTTTGTTCCATGTTTTTATAGTACAATAATTTTGTTAAAAATCAACCGCTACGAATAACTATTCTTTAGTATATAATATAAAAATGAAAATTTCAGGTAAGCTCTTGGGTATAGATTTTGGGACTAAAAAAATAGGTCTGGCTGTGTCGGATGAGTCGGCCAGCATCGCTTTTCCTTATAGTGTGATTCCTGTTGAGGCGGATTTGGTTGAAAAAGTGGCTGATATTTGTAAGAAGGAAAATATTAAACTCGTGGTGGTGGGAGAGTCTAAAAATAATGAAGGCGGGTATAATGCGGTGCATGCACTTGCGGTTAAATTTGTGACCGACTTAAAAAATTTATTAGAGATTGAAATTATTTTCCAACCAGAAATGTTTTCAACTCAAGAAGCTGTCAGAATAGCGCCTAGAGATAAAGATACCGACGCTCGAGCAGCAGCTCTAATTTTGCAAAGCTATTTAGATTATCGTTTTTAAAATAAATAGACTACACCTTGAACCTTCTGTAAAATAATAGTAATGTTGTAAATTATTGCCCCGGTAGTTCAATGGATAGAACTACGGACTTCTAAGCCGTTAATGGGGGTTCGATTCCCTCCCGGGGCACAAAATAAACGAGCCAAACATATTTATATGTTTGGCGATTATTATTTTTGTAGCCCCGGGAGGGAATCGAACGGGAAAGGGGTCGGGAAAACTCTAGTTTTCCTGTGGAGGAAGGATTGGGA